>Ga0210406_10001044_pt1 | contig 35339 bp, 37 predicted proteins | sample IncBWC30MmetaG_FD_155454 | JGI IMG/M metagenome (GOLD analysis project Ga0210406, IMG submission 155454) | Forest soil microbial communities from Barre Woods Harvard Forest LTER site, Petersham, Massachusetts, United States - Inc-BW-C-30-M | ecosystem: Environmental > Terrestrial > Soil >... | reverse complement strand
TTTCTTCGTTCCCGTTTCTAACGTTTTGTGGATCGAAGCCACGGGAAACTATGCCTGCATACACACCGCCAGCGACAGTCACCTGTTGCGGGACACCCTGGCACACCTGGAAGAAAAACTGGCGCCACACCACTTCATCCGCGTGCGGAAATCGGCCATCGTGAACGGCGCCTGCATTAGCGAGATTCGTCCGATGTTCGATGGGGTTTACGACATCGTACTGGCAGAAGGAACGGTGGTCACGTCGAGCCGCAGATACGCTCACAAGTTACGGGCGCTGCTGGAATCCTAGTCTTGGCAACTGGGATGTAAATTGGCGCGTCGGCGTTTTGAGCGAAGAGCAGACTCCCCAAGTTGTTGTTTTCTCGGGAAGGGTGTCAGAAGAAGAGCAAAAAGACCGGCTTTTGTGCGCCCAAGCCAGGCGTTCGCCTTCGAGACCCGTTGAGCTATCATTCAGTCGTTCTCCCGGTTGTATTGTGGAGAACATGCGAGTTGCTTCCGTGCGGGCAGCAAGGAGGAAACTCGTGAAGCTTTTCAGGAAACCAAACTCCAGGTTCTACTGGTACGACTTCACGGTGCGAGGCCATCGCTACCGTCGGTCAACTCAAGAAACAAAGTTAGCAAGGGCGGCTAACTAAGGCAGCAAGCGTGAAATTGGGCGCAGTGATCGAAGGCACCGATCCATTTCCAAGCAAGCCTACTGTCCTTTCTGACTTTGCTGAGCGATTTGACACCTGGGTTGAGGATGGCAGGTTGGAGGAGAAAACCAAGAAGTTCTATCGCAATGGCTGGCGCCTACTCAAAGCGACACCCGTTGCGGGTTTGCGAGTCGACCAAATCACGGGAGATTTCGCTGAGCAATTGAAATTTCCAGGCTCGGCCGCGAATGCCAATTGCGCTTTGAGGAGGTTGCGACGAATGCTGCACAAAGCAGAGGAGTGGAAGGTGATCGGCCACGCACTAGGTGCGATGAAAGACAGGAAGGTTGGGTATTTCCATCGAAGCGCTCCGCATCTGGGCATCTGAGGTCAATTTGCAATCTCTTCCGAAAAGCGCGCAACAAAGCAGGTCTTCCGAAAGAGCTGGTTCTTTACTGTGCGCGACATGACTACGGCACGCGAGTTCTGATGCGAACCGGCAACCTTGCTGCCGTAATGAGAACGATGGGGCACCGCGACGTAAAGACTGCGATGCACTATCAGCACCCGGAATTGGTAATCGTGCGCGCGGCGCTCGATTACCGTCCGCCAAACTCTGAAGCAGTGGTGTAGCAAATGGGATTACGACACCTTTTGCGACACACCAAGAAACCACAATCTCGGCAAGTCATTGAATGCTTGGCGAATCGGAGAACATGGAATCTCTTAGCCGGATAATCGGCCGTAGGTCGAGAGGTCGCCTTTTTGCTATCGCGACTTCTCTGATCCGGCACACTTCTGGCACGCAACAAGCAGGTCGACGTAAGCATATCGACAAGCAAGACAGCTCGGGTTCGTCGGCGAGGGCCTTGGCCGACACAACCCGTCGCAGGTTCTGCCTGTCCAACGTCTAGATTGAGCAGTGAGAGACAAAGAAGCGCCGAGTCTGCCGGGATTCGCTGCTTTCGTCCTCCCTTGGTGCTAAATGTGCAGGAAGGCCCGATGGTCACATTTACTTTCATCGATGCAAGGATAAATGCTTTCGTCGTTGAAGACTGACGTCACGTTCGTCGCCTCCTGCATATCCTCGCTTCGCTGCTTTGCTCGGTTGGGCCGACAATTCGCCGCCAAGAACAAGCCTAATCCCATTAGGACGTCGAATGCGGATGTGACCCAGGCAACTTCCGTCCAAGTTCTCAGCTTAATCTTCACCATAGGTTTGAAGATCCAGAGGCAGTGGCTTGGCACGGTTCTGGATTGCTTTTTTGATGGCCATACCCGACCCGCGGGTGAAATCGCTCAGATCCTCGAAAAGAAGGGCCAGAAGCGGAAGGCCGAGCACTCGATCAAGGCCAGCTCCCGGCGACAGATACGATCATCTTTGGGATTGAACGTGGAGATGGCGATCAATGTAGCGTCCCAATCTACTTTGCCTGCCGCACGATCGACTATACATCTGCCCTGGGCCACATCACTCACGACGCGCGATTCATTGCCGAGGTTTCAGCTTGCCGCCCTGGCGACGGAACGCTTCGACCCGAGGGTCTCGTAAACGATGCGAGTAGCAGGAGTCCGCGACGTGCACGATTCCGTTCCTTTGGTTAGAATGGCCTGCGCACGAAAGGAGTACTATGGCAAAGAAAAAGATCGATCCGTTGAACAAGAAGGCGTATGGCGCGGTCTCCGCCGCGCTCACAGTCTCCGATATTCCGGCCGCAGTCAGCTTTTACCAGAGGGCGTTTGGCTTCGCCAAGCGTGGCATCATGAACGGTCCGGATGCCAAGCCGATTCATGCCGAACTGACCTTGCGCGGCGCGACCCTCATGCTCGGCCCCGAAAACCCCGCGATGGGAAGGCGCACCGCCAAGAGCGTCGGCGCCTCGCCATCCAGTCTCTACATCTATGTCGAAAACGTCGACAAGGTAATCGATAAGGCGACCAAGCTCGGAGCGACCAGCCAGGGGCCCGTCGTGGACATGTTCTGGGGCGACCGTTGCGGCACCATCGTGGACCCGGACGGTTACAGCTGGATGGTGGGTACGCACAAGGCTGAGCCAACCGCGAAAGAGATGAAGAAGGGAATGCTGGAGATGATGAAGACGATGACGCAGGAGCCGGCGAGCCCAACCGCGGCGGACTGATGCCTCTTCAATCGAAAAGCGGAGGGGCCACGCCCCTTCCTCGTCTCGAAACTTGCTCAGACCGACGCCCACAAGCCGATAACGTTGGTGTGGACCAAGATCCACTCGTTCTCGCAGTTTTACGGCGATCTCGGTCAGTTCTTCGTAGGAGGATGGGCGAGAACCCGTCGTATGGCTCCGGGTGAGGATCTTGAACTCGCTCGTCTTCGGTTTGAGCACCACCGTGTGTGCGATCCGTGATTCTTTGCGCGACGCCAACCAGAGCTTTTCGGCGAGCCGGCAGATCATCGGTTCCGTTTCTGACAGCCGTACATCGGGCTCGAAAGATCCTCAGCCGGAATCTATTGCGTAGGCCGGTCCGGGATGACGGCACGCTCATCGACACCACAGGCGAGTTCGTACAGGGGTATGGATATACTTGGCTAACCCAAAAACGAGGGGAAGTTTTTACGGCTGTAGGATTGCTGGCTTATCGTACCAACGAGCACTAATTAGGATTAGCATGGGGGAACTGACCAGATTGGTCAACACGTGAGCGTTTGGACACGCCCTTGCTCTCGCGCCGGGGCAGTCCCGATAGGGATCTAGCGTTTATCAGTATTTGCCCCGGGCTGTCTCCGGATTATTTCAGAGCTTCCTGGACTCAGCCCGAAGTCGGCCCATTCCCATTTGCCACGACCCGACATGTGGCTCGAAACAATTTCCGATCAGCAAGTGATGTAATCGCAATCGGTGGCACGTTCCACGCATCCTCGAACTCACCTGTGCTGTCTCAATGCCGACTCGGCGAAGGCGACTGAGCAAGCTCTAATCACGCGCGGGCTTCGAGCGGTAGGTAAAAGTGAATCCGGCATAGGATTGGTTTCGCACACCTACGATCCGCTCCCTTGGTACTGCCTCCGTTCCCAGCTGGAGAGTCTCTAGAGTCTGCCCGGTGTAACCGCTGGCGAGCAGGAAATGGACTCCCGCTTCATACGAATTACTGTGGAAGCTGCGGGTCAACGAGCCACGAATCTCTCGCACCGGGATCGCCGTAAATCCGTCTCCCAGGGGCTTGCGCCCAACATATTCGAATTCGCCGGATGCCCGCAATCGTGCAGGCAGACGGAAAATCGAACCGGAAACATCCCAGATCAGCCTGGGCGCTTCTGGGACGTCCAGGCCGGTGAGCCGGTCAGTCGCTTGCGCGCGAGCAAACGTGGCTTGGAGCCAGCCGAAAGAAAAATGCCGCTGGGCGGAGAGGGTTAGGGCTCGCACCAGGGACGGGCCAATGTTCATCTGTAAGCCGGTATCAGGATCGATTTTGGCCAGCTCTTGCGAATTGGCGGTCCGGCTCAGGGTCAATCGAAACTCTGTACCCGCCACGGATTCAGACGCCAACAATTGACAAGCTCGGGAAGTTGCAATCGGGGTTCCACGACTCGTTCCGTCTCCAATTCGCGGATCGTTGGTGTGAAAGGCTTCGCCGTAGCTGAAAGACACGGCCGGAATCTCAGTCTGGCCCGGCAGGTGAAAGGATACTGTGGCTCGTGGAGATGTCTGCGAAGAGTGAGCTTGGTAGGAATTCGCGAGCGTGACCCGATCGAGATTGCTGAAGAGAATCTCATCCCTCCGAACGCCAAGGTTATAGCTGAACCATCGGGAGAGAGGCCCGTGCACAGACGCGTAGGGAGCGATGTCACCGATGCTGAAATTATTCAGGGTCACAGGGTGGAAAATTCCATTCGTGTCGGCTCTGGCCAGCTCCGCATTGCGCGGCGCATCCTGTCGAAGATCCAGGCCCGTGCTGAATGACATGACGCTATTGATGTTTTGCTCAAGCGAAGCATTTCCACCGCGAACAGTCCGAGATTCCGATTGCCGGATCAGACCGTCCCCGAAATCTGATTTGAGTTCCAGGCTGTAGGTGCGGAAGAATCCCGAGAGCTGCAACCGACGTTTGTCCGAAATCTGCCACGTGTCACTCGCCACGAGCAATCCGGTATGGGTTCGGTCGGCCTGCCGCGGATCAATCGTATCGCCAGGAACCTGAATGTTGATGGGAACGAGACCAGGGATGCGGGAGTAGCCATAATAGCCAGCCCCGAAAATGGTGATTTGGTGGCGCCCAAATGCAAACGACCTCTCTCCGTTGAGCTTGTACTGCTTGCGGTTTTCTGGAAGCGCCAGAAATCCGTTTCCTCCCGCGATTTCTATCCCGAACCATGCTCCGGTCAGCGTATTCTCCGGACTCCATCCAGTCACGAAATCATAGTCGCGGGCATCGCCGCTGAACTGTGCGAACGGCTCCAGGCGTGGGCGGAGGTCATACGCGACAGCCAGGTTCACTGCGTTGTTGCCATGCCGGACGTCGAAGGCGCCGGCGTCGGTTTCCGCATTGCCGATGGAGGCCGGAATCAGCAGGTTCGGATCGGCATAACCGTTGCCGTGCGCGTTCGCGGGCAGATTGTTTTGGAACAGAAAATCACCCACCCGAATGTACTGCGCGATCGGTTCGCCATGGTCTCCAGCAACGCCTGGAGCGAAGTACTGCGGAGCTTTAACTCCGCCCGAGGCTGTTTCTGAAGGAAAGCCCGGCACTGAGACAGGAGCGCCGGGACGGCCGGCGTTCGGCAGCAACTCATCCGCGCTGTAGATGCGGGAAGAAGCATCTGGCTCATCCAAATTGGCCACAACGGTCACCGTTGACGTTGTGCCCAGCTGAATTGTCAGTTCGGTATCGCAAGTTATGGCTACGGGCAAAGGTAAACTTTCATACCCTTGCGCCTGCACCTGTAAATTATGGTTACCGGGTGCCAAAACCATACCGAATGCGCCATTCCCGTCAGTGATTGTACTGGTTTGTTTCTCACCCAGCGTGGCGCCGGCGATGCCGGCTCCGGCCCCATTCATCACGCGTCCTGTCAAAAGAAAACCAGCGACAGCTCCGCTTCTTAAGTGGGGGCCGGTTTCAGGTGGTCGGGCGGCTGAGTCAGTGGCAAGAGTCCAGGGGCTCAGCAAGCAAACCATTGCGATGATAGAGCAGTATCTGCGCATGGCCGCCTACTGCCGTGCCGCTGTTGGGGAAAGGCGAGCGAGAAGGGCTCGCGCCTGTTCCGATTCGGCAGTGTTTAATAATACCGCTTGCCGCATGTACTTATGCGCGGCAGTACTATCGACAGTTTTGAGTGCAATCTCGCTCGCATGCCGGACGAGCTTGGCATCGCGGATGCCGACTGCCAGTGCTGCTTCGATTTGCTTGCTTGCTTCCTGATCTCGTCCGTTCACATGAAGTGCCCAGGCGTAAGAATCCAGAGTGTAGACGTCGCGCCGTCGCGCGAATTCTCTGCTCGCGACTTCCAGCGCCTTTACTGGTTCGTGCGCGTAGTCAGCATAATAAAAAATCAGCTCACGATTCGAGTTGTCGCCGCGATTGGTCTCGAGGAGCGACTTTCGCTCGAATTCGGCAAAAGCTTTTTTCGCATCGTCATTTCGCCCAGCAAGCTGCAGCGCTTCCGCAAGGTCATACAGATTCTCCGCATGCGGAGCCGCCTGATAGCGCTGTTCGAGCAAGTGAATCGCCTCGTCGTATCGCTTTTGCTGGATCCTTACTTTCGCCAGATTACCCAGCGCATAGTGATACTCCGGAAAAAGGCTGAGGGCCTGTTGGAGGTGCTTCTCGGCCTGAGCCGTGTTTCCCCTGGCGAGTTCCAGATGCGCCATCTGAGTGACGATCCAAGCTGCGTCTTCTACTTCCCTTGGCGGCGTCGATTGCAATGCCATGTTCATCAAGTCGAGCGCGCCCTCAATGTCGCCGAACAATTCGCGCAGATACGCTGCCCGCGTCAGTCCCGGCAAGTTCCCTGGCCGCAAATCCAGCATCCACTGCGCGGCGGTTTCTGCCTCTTTGTAGTTGCCCAGCTCTACGTTTGCGTCGGTGAGGAAGCCATAAACCATGACGTCGTCAGGCATCTTCTTGTTGAGCATCTTGGCCTCTTCCAGGGCGGCGGCGAACTCGTGTTTTCCCAGCAGTAGCCAGACGTGCGTCCTCGCTCCATCGAAGTTTTCCGGAGCGATGGCGAATGATTTCTGCAGTGCTTCTTCCGCCTGGGCGTAGTACTTCACGTCAGAAGTCTCGCGAGCGCGGCGTGACAGCGCCAGCGCCAGCGCGTTGTAAGCTTCGAAATTCTGCTGGTTCTTTTCGATCATGCGGTTGGCTTGCGCGATGCTTCGCTCAGCGGGAGAAAGATTGGTGTCCGCAGATGGGTTTTCCGCAAACGCTGCGAATGCAGCCATGACGATCAACAGGAGAGCAGCCATTGTTTTCATAAGTTCCTCTTTCGTATTCAGAACATCTTCGGGAAAGAATTCTTGGACTTAGCGATCATGGCCGCCAGCCGAAGCCAACGGCCACGAGCAATCGAGTTACTTCACAGGGCAAATGCCGTTGGGTTGACCGGTACAGCCTTTCTGCCCGGGGCCTGTGTGGTGGCTGTCGCGGCCACTATGCGCGGGAAGAACGTACGGGAAAGTCGTTCCATACCCAAGTTCATTGGTGTTGACTCCGTCGCCGATCCTCGCGCCGTACTTCGCAGGATCAACGAGAATTCCAGCCACAGCGCGCGAAGCGATATCGACCACATCGTCGATTGGCCGCCGTCCTTGCGGAAATCCTGCCAAGTCGCCGGCCAGGAAGCCGAGACGCTTTTGGCTACCTACCGGAGTGGGAGGAATACCGGTGTTCAGCCGCAGCAGGTCTGCAACCGGACCGGCGTCCTTGGGACCGCATCCCGGACAGATCGGAGCCATGTACTGAGCAAGAATGAGCAAGTCAGTGCGCGGCGCCGAAGGAATTGGAATGTTCAGGATGGATGAGTAGAGATGAGCCAAAAGCGGATCGAGGAAAAAGTTAGCAAATTGGCCGTCGTTCGCCGGATCGTCCACACTGAAACGATCTTTGAAACCAGTTCCAATAATCAGCTCGTTGATCAGTGAGTTTCCCTCACGGTTCACCTGACGCCACGGTCCTTCGGTGTGAATGGCATCGCCGGTATCGTCCACCTTTCTAGCCGTACGGCGAATGGTGATGCGCTGGCGATAAGTGGCTCCGTATGTTCCAATGACTGCGTTCTTGTCAGTCGCAGGATGACTCTTGCCGTCCACCGTGAGCATCGTGATCGGCACTTCCAGGACAATTGAGTTGACGTTGAAGCCGGCTACGGCGTCCGGAGCATAGTTGTGGGTATCGTCACCATCGACCGCAGGCGTGAGGATTCCGCCAACGCCCATCCGGAAGTTGAAAGAATCGAAAGCGGCCCCAAGATCGATGTAGAAAGGATCGTCGACGGTTCCGGCGAACACTCTCACATCGTTGTCTAGGTCATAAATACCCTGCTTGAATAGTTCGTTGTACTTGGGCATGGTGAGCGGTCCGACATTGGAGGGCACGGCAAACAGCGTGTGACCGTTGCACAGATCGGTGGCAACGCCGTTCTTGATCATGGTCACCGTGTACGTCTGTCGCAAACTCAAGCCTTCCGAACCGGGGCCATCCAGGGCGGTGATCTGCGGAAATCCTCCGATGCCGCCAACGAAACCCGTAAATACTCCCGGCTGGCGGACCTGAGTATTGAATCGGAATTGGAAGGTGATGTCCTCTATTCCGTCATGGTTATTGTCGACCTTCATTTCGTAAAGAACATTGGGATCGAAGGGAAAGTAGTTGGGACCATTCGAGGGCTCGAGAAAGCCGTCCACGTTGAGAATCATGGTGACGCGGTCGGGATGATCATAGCTGACAAAGGCGTACCAGTCAGTTACGTCCGCGCTGTGGTCGAGTGCGGAGATGGGAGCCTCGCGATGACTGGACGCGAACAGGCTGGTTGGCGCCAGCACGAGCAGCGCCATCGTGAAGGCCACGATAACTTTCAGTTGCTTCATGGAAGTTTCCTCTCTGGGAGTTAGTTTGGTGGACATCACCATCGCAAGATTTGAACCCTGCGACGTGGCGCCACGCCGCAGAGGTTACGATTGGATCCGTCTACGAACTCAAGTACGTTGCCATCCTGGCTTCGGATTTGATAATTGCTACATTTTCACGATTTATTCATCCGCAGAAATTTTCTCGGTTGCAGTAAATCCGATTGCCGGTTGGGCTCGTATTTATCGAACCAACACGCTGCCTTTCTAATCGAAGCTGTTGGAGAATGGTGAAGTCAGCGCAAATGGAAATGCAGCAGTACTGAAATCAAATAAGCGCGGAACTGCGTATGTCTCATGAAGCGCTTCAATCCAAAGGAGAGATCATCAAGAAGAAAATTGCAGTTCTGGTGCTGGGCATCTAGAGTGTTCGACGTCCCTTCGTGGAAAGCCGAGCATGAGTTCGCCCCGGCGTCAGATGTGTAGACGCCGGCATTTTCTCCGGACAATCGGCGCCTCGTCTTTTCCTTTGTTACTCAGACTCAGATCTGGGACGTGGCGGATTCAAGGACTCTGGCCGATGTATCGCCGCCGTTTGGTGGGTCGATGTCGCTCTCCTTCTCAGGAGATAGCAGATGGGTTGCCAGTGCTGACAACGACGGCCACGTGCGCGGGTACGACGCGAAACCGAATCGGTCCTCGCAAGTCGGTATGTCGGCATTGCCCAGGGGCCAAATCCGGATTGCTCCCGGATGACGGGCATAACCGGCCAAGGGCTTCGCCCTTGATATCCCTCCAAAACGAGAACAAAACTCTCGTTTCGAGGGGTATAACCTGCTGTCCAGACCTTCTCAGTTGCCGGCGAGCGCCTTCTGTGCGTCGACCACCGTTATCATCAGGGTCATAGGCTCAACCGGCGAAGGAATGAAACCCCACTTCTCGTAGAAGCGTTTGGCCCGGTCGGAGATCGCGTGGACCAGTATCGCTCGGATTCCGGCTATTTCCGCTGCCTGCACTGTTCGCAACACGGTATCTCTCAGCAGAGCCGGCGCGAGCGATTGACCGTGCATTGTCTGATCGATGGCAAGCCGGCCGATTACCATCACAGGCACCGGGTCCGGCATGTTACGTCTCACACGACCGGGTTGCGTCGGCGTGAGCCACGGCACCGACCGCAAGGGCGTAATACCCAATCACTCGACTTCCGACACAGAGAGCACAGGTTCGGGAGGCTCCGCATTCTTCATTTTGGAGTGCTCGCCGCCTTAGCCAGTCATCGAGCGTGGGCTCCCCGCATTGAAAATGGGAAAGATCGTGATTGGACGAGAGTTTCTCGGGAGGGCTGAGGCAACCTGGGGGGACTCATTTGTCCCACGGAGCTTTGGTCTTGAGCAGCCGCGCCAGACGAGGATTGCTGGCAGGAGGTTTGTCTAGCATAGCGTTGAAGCGTTTGAATTCTTCTTCCGGCAACGCGAAATAGCGACGATCAAGCAGGATGGTTTCTGCTTCCCGGCAGGCTGTTTCCAGCATAAAGTCAGACCTGTTGCGGCCCAATGCCTGCGCGGCGCGGTCGATGAGGGATTTTCTGGCCTCGGCTTACCCGGAGACTGATGTTTTCGCCTCGTCTTCTGCTGGATTTGGTCGTTGGCCCTGGCACTGTGCCCCCTTAGATTTGTACGCACATCTATATACATTAATGCACGCACAATGTAGATACAGACCGAGATTTCAAGTTTTGATGCCTTGGCATGCCCTCTCACCATAGTTCTGTCAACTGGACGAAGAGGAAATATTGTCAGAGTTGCGGAAGGCAATAACGCCAAAACAAAACCGGAGGATTTGTCGGTACGAAACAGTACACCAATTCATAACAATTTAAGTCCAATAGGTCAGCGATTTTCTTTGGTGTGATGCTTCACCACGTTGTCTAGAAAATATTGGTAATCGTAAACAACTTCATCAAAATACCCTCTCTCGACAAGCACTTCGCTTCCTGATGGAAACCCTTTCGTCAGTTTGTAGGCACTGCTCTTGCCTGCCTTTTTCCAGAGTCCCCAAACAAAAGTACCATCACCCGTCGCCGTCGCCAGTAGTTCGTAACCATTCCAGAGTTGCTTCATTAGGAAACCCCTACCCCTCCCCAAGGCTTGGCCACCATGGGGATTTGAATATTTTGAAGGGCGATCCTTGCGACGTAGCAGTTTTCGTGCGCAGGCAGGCCGTGTTCGTCTATCTTGCAAGTTTCCAGCGGAACGACACGGCCACGTATCCAGCAGAAATTTCGGAGAGGGGTAGCGGTCCCCATGGTGGCCTCCACGTCTTGAGGCCAACCATTTTAAGCCTACCGCCCAGAACTAATCAAGGATGTTAGCAACCAAACTACCCGCCCAAATGGGGTCGCCAGCGGGGCGGTCGAATCCCGGTACGTCCGCGTCGCCGACGACAAGAGTGGTCAGCATGCGACCCGCCGCCATCCGCATGCGCACGACCTCAGCATGCGGCGACTGCAATTGCGCGTTAAGCCCGGCGAGGGCGGCTTCAACCGTGTGCCGGTGCGCGAAGCCGCGCATCCGAACGTCGCGATAGCCAGACCAGAGAGTCTCACGCTGACTTCACTAATCCCGCATGAACGACCACGATAAGCATAAGTATGGGTGCTCGCAACCGACGTAATTTCCGTAGATAATCGTTATTTGGCACAGCTAGAGAACTTTCGCCTGAAGGTTTTTCGTTCCGTCGCCGAGCGTCTGAACTTTCGCAAGGCAGCCGAACACCTTTTCCTCACGCAGCCAGCCGTAACTCTCCAAATCAAAGCACTCGAAGACGATCTTGGTGTGCGCCTTTTCGATCGAGCCGCCAACCGGGTCTCCTTAACTCCAAAAGGCTTGGTCCTGCTGCGGTACGCCAAGAAAATAGCGTCGCTGGCCTCCAAAGCCGAGCAAGAGCTTGGACCGGAGGACGGCACGTTCTCTGGCGAGCTTTCAATCGGGGTTTCGACAACCATTGCGCAGTACGTTCTCCCCCGGCTTATCGGGGCCTTTCTCGCCGAGCACCCGCGTGTGCAACTTTCCTTGCATAGCGGCAATACGGAGCAAATTGTGGAGTTTCTGCTCAATAGCAAGGTTGTGCTCGGCCTAATCGAGGGGCCGGCACGCAATCGTGGTGTCCAGTCCGACGCGTTCATGCAGGACGAGTTGGTCCTGATCACGCCGCCGGAGTTCGAGGTCAATCACTTCTCGTCTCAGCAACTCCTGGCTTCAACTCTGCTCATGCGAGAACAGGGTTCCGGTTCGCGCCGCGTCGTCGAAACTGCCCTTGAAAAGGCCAGCCTCAAACTCAAGTTGTTCAAGAGTGTAATGAATCTCGATTCCACCGAAGCTATCAAATCGGCCGTAGAGGCTGGACTCGGGATCGGATTCGTTTCACGCTGGGCCATCTCCAAGGAGCTCGAATTGGGAGCACTGAAGGTGGTGGAAGTCAGAGGTCTCAGGATCACGCGCGACTTTTCCCTCATTTCCTGCACCGGACCAGAGCCCCAAGGGCCGCCCAGCGCGTTCCGCACCTTCGCACTTGCGAGGGGGCGACTCCTCTCCAGTGCACCGCGAAACACTCGCCGTGCAGGCGGTTCCAGCCGATAAGTCCAGCTAATGGCCCATTGAAATTGCTGCTTGGACCGCCAGCACTGGCTGGTGTCAGACTTGTTGCTGTGAACAAGACGCTCTTCTTCGTGGGAATTATTCTGTCAGCCAGCGGTCTAATCTCGCCGCCTTGGGCATTGCTTGGCGGCCTGGTTTACGGTCTCGTCCTCGTACACCCGCTCCACGTCGAGAGCAAACAGCTCTCGCGATTCCTTCTGCAGGCGTCGGTTGTCGCTCTCGGCTTCGGCATGAATCTCCATGAAGTTGTGCGTGTGGGGCGCTCCGGTTTTGTTTACACGGCTCTCAGCATCACAACCGTAATGGTCGTGGGCATAGGCCTCGGCTACCTCATCCACGTTGGCAAGAAATCGTCCTTCCTCATTTGCGCCGGAACGGCTATTTGCGGAGGAAGTGCCATCGCCGCGGTCGGCCCCATAGCCGAAGCGAACGAAGAAGAGATGGCCGTCTCATTGGGAGCCGTGTTCATCCTCAATTCCGTCGCCCTCTTGCTGTTCCCGGTTGTTGGCCTCGCCCTTCACATGACCCAGACGCAGTTCGGCCTCTGGTCGGCGTTAGCCATTCACGACACCAGTTCGGTCGTGGGCGCCACTGCCAAATATGGCGCCACCGCCCTGGCGGTCGGCACCACTGTCAAGCTCGTGCGCGCCCTCTGGATTGTCCCCCTTTCTCTCCTAACCGCAGCCATTCTGAAAAGTAAAGCACGCATCCAGTGGCCCTGGTTCATCCTGCTCTTCTGCCTAGCTGCGCTTCTCACTACACTGATGCCGGTTTTCCATCCAGCTTTCGCAGTGTTCAGCCATCTTGGCAAAATCGGCTTGACGGTGACTCTGTTCCTGATTGGAACCGGACTGAGCAAAGAAACCCTCAAAAAGGTTGGTCTTCGCCCGCTGCTGCAGGGCCTCACGCTCTGGATCATCGTGGGCTCTGGCTCGTTGCTGCTCATCCTATTAAATTGGATTCATATTTAGCGGGTTAGCATATTTTCCCGGCAACAATCCTGCGAACTGTCCCCATTTTCGTTGCTTCTGACTCTACTGACGGAAGCCGTAGTGGGCCTTTTCTTCTGACCACGCTTGCAATTCGGTTCTGGATCGTCGAAATGTCCGGAACGTTGCAGACGGATGCGGGATTTCGCCAACTTTAGACTCGACAACACTGCGGCACATTGTGTGTTTCCAATAATTTAGCTGGGCGGTACGTTGGCTGGTCGATTGCCGCGCGATTGTCAAGTATGTTGATACAGTTACCCGTATCGTGGCCAAAAGGACGCTCCTGCACAGAGTTCGTTGATTTGGCGTTCGCAGTCCTGGGATTCTTGAATTGGAGGGCGGAAGGTTTCCGGTAGGAAGGACCGTTTATTGTTTGGCGCCGTAGGAGAGATCGTGATCGCGGCTCCAACTCGAGTTCTTCATTTTGCGTAAGACCTAATCGGCGTGCCGGCTTTTCCTGAGTCGGTCCCTGGCTATTGCTGATCAACACCATCAGATGCTTTGTGCAAAGGCAGTTGTTCCTCCCTTACGCAGCTGGCGTTACATTGCGGTCACGTCGCTGGATTTCAAAAAGCGCCTGCGGATCGCGTGAAGAGACCCGCCCGGCTGCGATCCAGGCAAAACGGGCGATCAAAGCGCCGGCAACGAAGCACGATGCAGCAGCGTAGCGAAGTCCAGGGGTGTGGCCCCAGAAACCCCTGAGTAATAAAGACGTGGGTCCAGCCAAAACCGACCCAGCACGAGTCAGCCAACCAACAGCGCCCTCGCGCAGTGGCCGGTCAACGTATCGGCCGCGAGCCTCGATGAAAATCGCGAGTACTATCTCAAAGGTGCTCGCTACAATTCCGATGGACTGAGTAACGGGAACAAGGAATCCCAACAATTCCAGTATGGCCGCCGCCGAGCCCATAGCTCCAGTAAGAAAGATCGCCGGCACGAGCTTGCGATTTTCAGACCAGACTGGAATTGCGGTCACACCTAAGAGGACTGACGTGTAACTGGCTAGTATCAGTCCACTCAGCGCTGCAAAGACTTCCGCCACCCACTCGAGCAGAAGCAAGAACTCGTTGCCATATCCCGCCAGGATTATTTCGTGACAAACAAATGCCAGGCCTACTGCCGATGAAAATCCCGATAACGTCCACGCACCTACCGACATTACGGAACGCAGCTTGAAGACCCGTAACATGTTTAGGAACCTGGCGGGACGCCCCAAATCAGCGATTAGTAGGGGCGCCGAGAGCAGCGCGCCTGCGAATCCGACCCATAACTCCGTACGTTCCAGTCCCGCATTGCCAACGACATGTGCCACCAAAGCAATTAAGGTGGAAACACCCGCGACTCCACCCACAAAAAAGTAAAGGGGAACTTGCCATGTCCAGGTTGGGGGCTTCAATACGGGATTTCCGTGATAACTGCTCTCCAATGCCGGTTTTGGAAAAGGGCTGCTGCTCGGAACGATTCCGTTATCTTGCACTCTCCCAGTACGCGCTGCTTGTTCCCTGATCGCGTCCAGCCGGTCTTCCCTGATTTGCTTTTGGGCAGTCATATTCACCGACTTCTTCGGATCTACGCGCGTGGTTCCTTGCTCGCGGCTACAGTACGAAAGCCAGACAAACAACTAGCACTACGACGAGCGCCGAAATCAGTGCTGCGGTCCACGCTGATTTCAAATGTATGGTCGGTACTTCGGGAGCAGGGGGAAAATTGTAGGCCTCCGGCTCGCCGAGAATCACAAACATCGCGTGAGTGCCCCCAACACTCGTATCTTTGGGGTCATAGATTCGCGCATCGCTGTACCCGCGCCGCTGTAGTTCTTCCACCCGCGCGAGCCCGTGTTCACGCATTTCGTCAAGCTCCCCGAAGCGGATGGACCGTGTGGGACAGGCCTTCGCGCACGCAGGCATTAGACCCTCTCGTTGGCGGTCGTAACAGAAGGTGCACTTGAAAGCGGTTCCCACCTCGTGATTTTTGTCCACTACTCCGAAGGGGCACGAAACCACGCAATAGCCGCAGCCGTTGCAGACGTCTGGCTGCACAAATACCGACCCGACCTCAGTGCGAACGATCGCGCCCGTGGGACACGCTTCCAGACAGCCTGCGTTCCCACAGTGTTTACAAACGTCGGAGAGAAACAGCCAGCGAAACGGATCCTCCGTTCCAGTGATCTGCGGTCCCAGAGCTGCGGGCTGCTCCAGGAACATTACGTGCCTCCAGGTGGAGTGGCCGAGGCTGTCGGTATTGTCGTATGACTTACCGGTAAAGTTGAAGCCGTCAGCAGGAATGTGGTTCCATTCTTTGCAAGCGACCTCACAGGCTTTGCATCCAATGCACACGGTTGCGTCTGTCAAAAACGCGCTCACTGCCATGGTTTCCCCCGGATCTGCGCCTGCATCTGTTCCAGCGCTTGTTTGCCTTGCGCGCGCCGTCCCGCCAAAACGTTGCACAGTAGTCCCTTGCTCTCCATGATGCGGACATTCGGCTCTTCTGAGATGGGGAGCAGGTCGTTGGCTGAGTCGCCCCTGACCAAACCTCGATATCCCCAGTGGTAGGGCAAACCGACTTGGTGAACCGTCTTGCCATCGACAACCAACGGCTGGATGCGGGAGGTTACGAGCGCGCGCGCCTCAATAATGCCGCGCATACCAATGATGGTCACCCACCCGCCGTTCTCGATTCCTCGCTCGGCCGCGAGTTCGGGTGATATCTCGCAGAAGAACTCCGGCTGAAGCTCTGCCAAATGGGGAAGCGTCCGCGACATGGCTCCTGAGGTGTGGTGCTCGGTCAGCCGGTATGTCGTGAATACGTAGGGGAACCGCTCGTCGGGGGAATTCGCGTACTGGTTATCAGGTCGCTCCTTCGACATGGCCCGCGGATTGGTCTGCTGTTTCGGATAAAGCGGATTACGCACCGGCGACTCCCAAGGCTCGTAGTGCGCCGGCAACGGACCGTCTACCAAACCAACCGGCACCCAAATCCAGCCGAGCCCGTCGGGGTGCAGGATGAAGGGACGATCTCCCGCCAGTGCAGCATCGCCTTCAGCTCCTGCTGGCGGCTTATAGTCGGGCGGTTTCGTCGCATTGAAGTCGGGAACGTCCAGCCCCGTCCACTTCTTTTGCGCTTCGTCCCACCAGATCAGCTTCTTGCGCTCGCTCCACGGCCTGCCATCGGGTCGTGCTGATGCACGGTTATAAAGGACGCGGCGATCCGCAGGCCAAGCAAAAGCCCAACCATGGCCGTAAAAATCGCGCGAATTGCGGCGGTTGGCGACATTGTCGTCGGCAGCAGGAAATATTCCGGAATAGATCCAGCAACCGCAGGCGGTTGAGCCATCCGCCTTCAGCTCTGTGAAGCCTTTCACCAACTTGTGATCCGAAACCGTGTAGCCATTGATTTCCTGCAAAATTTCCTCGACGCTCGGCTCCTGAATTTCGCCGAGAAGCGTGTAGTCCCAAGCCAGCGCGTTCAAACCGGCGTTGCGGGGCTTCGGATCAAGCTTCGCCTTCTCTTTCAAGCGGCGTCCAAGGTGATACATGAACCAAACTTCGCCACGAGCGTCTCCCGGCGGATCGACAGCTTTTTGGTGCCACTGAACCAGCCGCTGAGTGTTCGTGAAGCAACCATCTTTTTCCGCATGTCCGGCGGCCGGCAGGAAGAAAACCTCCGTGCCGATTTCTTCCGTGCGCAGTTCACCACGCTCGATTTCCGGAGAGTCATACCAGAACGTCGCGGTCTCCAATTCTACGAGATCCCGCACCACAAGCCATTTCAGCTCAGCCATCGCCTTTCGCTCGAGCCGGGAATGCGGCGCGGCGTTAGCCGGATTCTGTCCCATGACGAACAGCCCTTCCATCTTGCCGTCCATCATGTCCAGAAAGTAGCCCTGGTGAGAATGGTCCCCCGTAATTCGGGGCAACCACTCAAAACCCCAGTCGTTGTCTTTCGTTGCCGCTTCTCCGTAGTACGCCTTGAGCAAACTCACGATGTACTTATCGGTATTCCACCACCAGCCGGTCTTGTCGCGATGCTTGTCAAGGTAGGCCGAGAGGTCACGCGCGTCGAAGCCGTACTTCGGCATGGGCAAGTAACCCGGCAGAATGTCGAAGAGAGTCGGGATATCGGTTGAGCCCTGAATGGAAGCGTGGCCACGCAGCGCCATGATTCCACCTCCCGGACGCCCGATATTGCCGAGCAAGAGTTGCAGTATCGCTGCCGTGCGTATGACCTGCACTCCGTTCGAGTGCTGCGTCCAGCCCACGGCGTAGCAGATGCTGCCAGTTTTCTCCGGGCCCGATGCAGAACAAAATGTCTCCGCGATCTTCAAAAATAAGTCTCGCGGGACGCCGCAGGTGCGCTCTACCATCTCTGGCGTATAACGAGCGAAATGCCGCTTCAGTATCTGGTACACACATCGCGGATGTTGCAGCGTCTCGTCACGCTCAACCGAACTAACATCAGGAGCGGTTGTTCGTCCTGAATCTTTTGCGTGGCCGCCATGCGCGAGATTTTGCGGGGGTGCTTCTTCCTTTGCGCAGTTGTCGTAGGCCCAGGTTCGCGTGTCATAAACGCTTCGTTCGGGATCCCACCCGGAAAACAGCCCGTCCAAATCCTCGGTGTCCTTGAAATCGTCCCCAATGATCACCGACGCATTCGTGTAGTTCACGACGTAGTCGCGGAAGTCCTTGTCATTCTGCAGAACGTAATTGACCAGGCCTCCCAGGAACAAAACATCCGATCCGGCACGCAGAGGTGCCCAGATGTCAGAGACGGCGGAAGTGCGGCTAAAGCGCGGATCAACGTGAATGACTTTTGTTCCACGCTCTTTCGCTTCCATCACCCACTGAAAGCCGACCGGGTGATTCTCGGCCATGTTCGAACCCATAATAAGAATAACGTCAGCATTCATCAGGTCGGGCAACGTCGTCGTCGCGCCGCCGCGCCCAAACGTTGTGCCCAGACCGGGCACGGTGGAGCTATGTCATATACGGGCCTGATTGCTGATGCAAACCATGCCCAGTCCGGCTGCGAACAGCTTCTTGATCAGGTAGTTTTCTTCATTATCGAGAGTAGCGCCGCCGAGATGCGCTATGGCCTTCGTATGCATCACGGTTTCGCCGTTTTCCGTTTCCACAAACGTGCGCTCGCGCGATTCCCAGATTCGCTCCGCAATCATGTCCATTGCGGTTTCGAGATCCAGTTCTTCCCACTTGGTCGAGTATGGCCTGCGATACTTGATGCGCGTTTCGCGGCCCGCATGCGTGAGCAATTCGAAACTGTCCGAACCTTTCGGGCACAGACGTCCGCGCGAAATCGGCGAGTGCGGGTCCCCTTCAATCGAAACCAGCTTCCCGTCCTTGTGATAAATCAACTGGCCGCAGCCTACGGCACAATAGGGACATACCGAGCGCGCAGCTTGAGCCCCATGGTGCTTCGGAGCAAGATTGCGGGTGCGATCGCTCATGGCCTCAACGCCGGTCCCGTCGCTGTGCGTCAAGATTTGCCGCACGACCGGCCACCCAGTCACAAAATCCTTGATCTTCATAGTTCGTCCAATATATTTCCGACCAGTGCGTGCGTAGAGTGCAACCGTACTGCCAATGTGATGCTGTCGTACCGGACCACAGACAGCCGCCCGCTAAGAAGCAGGCGCGGCCATCACATCCCACAGCGAGGACGGGTAAAGGAGCCAATGCTTGCAGGTCAGAAACTTGTTTGCCACTTGATCGGCGCCTACCGTGAGTAGACTTGCAGAGAGTTCGCCAAGAATTGAGCGTGACGTATCTCGCGGGATTTTTGTCACGCATTGTGACGGCTGGCCGACGCACGCCTGTCCAAATGACGACGCGGCACCGTCGCCCGGTCTCCTGTAAAAGCCGGCGCCGCCCCGATTACTCGTATCGTCCCATCATTCGCCGACTGGCACGACTCTTGCATGCTAGACCAATTTCAATACGCAAATAGCAAGGGACGGCACATAAAAGGGACGGGCAAGTGACAACGAATCGCTGGGTAATCGCAGTGGCTGGTGTTTTCATACAGATGGTGCTGGGTGCCGTTTATGCCTGGAGCGTATTTCGAACTCCACTAACGAAGCAATTCGGGTGGAGCGTTTCTGAAGTCACTCTGACCTTTACCATCAGCATCTTTGTGCTCGGCATTGCGGCGTTCTTCGGCGGGCTCTGGCTGAACAAGAAAGGGCCACGCGTGGTTGCAGTCACAGGAGGGTTGCTCTATGGCCTCGGCGTATTTCTCGCCAGCTTTTCTGCCGGCAAACTGTGGTGGCTGTACTTGACCTACGGCGTGATTGGCGGGATGGGCTTAGGCTTCGCCTACATTGTGCCTGTCGCTGTCCTGGTCAAATGGTTCCCGGATCGCCGGGGACTGCTCACCGGAGTTGCGGTAGGCGGATTCGGCGCAGGAGCGCTGGTCACCGCACCGGTGGCGACATATCTGATCCAGCACTACGGAGTGTTACACACCTTCGCTTATTTAGGGATCGCTTATCTGGTTGTCACAGTAGCAGGCGGATTCTATATGAGAAATCCTCCCGAAGGCTGGCATCCGGAGGGCCAAGCATCGAAAGCTGCGAAGGGCTCGCAACCTGTATCTCGCGTGTATAGCTTGGGAGAGGCGCTTCGAACCTGGCAATGGTGGGCGCTGTGGCTGACGCTCTTCCTGAATACTTCTGCCGGCATATCCATAATTTCGCAAGAGGCTCCGATGTTTCAAGAACTGGCGGCTGTAAGCGTAGCCACGGCAGCCGGCATGGTTGGTCTCGCCAGTATCGGAAACGCGTTTGGACGGGTCTTTTGGGCCTGGTTATCGGATTCGATCACGCGCCGAGTCACTTTCATCGTCATGTTCCTGTTGCAAGTCGCCCTCTTCTGGATTCTTCCCAACATCGCTACGGCTGCGGCACTGACGCTGGTGAGTTTCGTTGTCTTAATGTGCTATGGCGGCGGGTTCGGTACCATGCCCGCCTTCACCGCCGACTACTTCGGATCCAAGAACGTCGGCCCTATCTACGGGCTGATGTTGACTGCGTGGGGCTTTGCCAGCGCATTTGGCCCACTGCTCATCGCGCATATGAGGCAAGCCAGCGGCAGCTATCATACTGCTCTCCACGTGATTGCTGCGATCATGCTAGTGTCTATCGTGATTCCGCTTATCCTCGCGCCGCCTGGTAGAGCCATGTCCCGAGAGCCATTGCGTCAGGTTAAGCAAGGGGATCGCACACACGCCTAGAATTGGGCGGCACCATATGTGGCGGCTGAATGACGCCATGTCCTTATGAGGACGCGGCATGATCGCCGGTCCTCCGCTAAAATCCGCGCCGCCACAATCAATCTTTAATTCTCAAACCGTTCGCTGACTGGCACGACTCTTGCATGCAGCGGAAAGTGCCCTCTCTAAGGCGCAGATGTAGGCATCACATCCTCCCAGCGGAACCAGCAAAAACTTCAACGTTTTCGGGTCAGCAACTTGTTTGCCAAGTAGCATTACGGAGATTTTTGCCAAGAATTGAGCGTCACCGATCAACCCAATGGGGTTCTGGTCGGGTTTGATTTTCGAGGTCGCGCGCCGGGCATAACAAGGCTTAGCAAAGAAACACAGCCAGCAGCCATACCTCACGGCCGCAGCCCGTATTCGATAGCGAGTATTCTGTGTTTCTCGATACACTGAATGCTGTAAGACCGCACAACACCTATCTCCATGAACACGGATCCATTCCAATATTTTTCGGCCATGATCAAATCAACAAACGGTTCGGTCCCAACTGGCACTCCACACTGTGAAACCGTAAGAGCAGTCTTAAGGGTGGATGCGCAATTCTGAGAAATCGGAGTCTGCAACGGTTGTGGCGAGGGCACCGGGCAGCGTCTCAATTGGTCGGCCGTTCGTCTCCAACACTCCATTCGGATTGCAGGATAAAATCCCTTCATGCGAAATCTCAGACATCGAATCTCAGTCACGCTTTGCCTCGTCTTTCTCGCTTTCTACTGCAGTGCTCAAGAGTCCGCAACACTGCAAATCACTGGAGAAGTTGAGAAGTTGGAGCTGACGAGAGCCGATCTCGCGAAGATGCCGCGCCTTGCCATTGATGTTCACAACCCTCACAGCGGAGAGGCGGAGCACTACGAGGGTGTCAGACTGTCCGATCTCTTGAGTAAGGCCGGAGCACCGCTGGGGGAAAAACTGCGCGGGAAGGCGCTTGCTACCTACGTGCTCGCGCGGGCAGCAGACGGATACAGCGTCGTCTACTCGCTCGCTGAGCTAGACCCCGCGATGAACGGGAACACAATCATTCTGGCTGACACTCTGAACGGTAAACCACTCGATCAGAAGGAAGGGCCGTTCAAGGTGGTAGTGCCGGGGGAAAAGCGAGCGGCAAGGTGGGCACGAATGGTGGTTGGAATTGAAGTGCTAAACGCGATCAATCCTGCTCGATCTTCGCTTCGGTAGACAGCCAGAGTCATCTAAGAATCGTTTCGCGGCGCGGTGTAGCGATTTCAGGGAGAGAATCAAGAACCAGAAAGATACTCAAGACGAAGTCATGGGAAAGGATCGGAATTCTTGTCATGCTCTGCGCCTGTTGGCAAGCGTATGGTCAGACGACCGTGACTCCTGATCGGAACATAGCGCCGCTTGATCAGTATCTGATGAACGAAATGCTGAAATCGCCTTAGCACGGAGCGCAAGCACCTGACTCCAAATTCACACGATGCTGAGGTTTTCAGATGTTTTCGTTCTCGGACCGCACCGGTACGCCAATAAAAGCGAACAAGTAGCTCAGCACCAGCTCGTCCTCTTCGCATCGTCTATTCTTCGCGGCATTTCTTCTCCCTTATCTCTTATAAAGTTCGGGAAATTGCCGCCGAAGATGTTTCATCTTGAGTGCATCGTTGAAGGCGATGTACGGGTTGTCCGGATGGAGCGTGGCGTAATTTTGATAACAGCCCTCGGCAGCGTAGAAGGCCTTCCGCGGAACGACCTGCGTCACAATCGGGCGAGGAAAAGACCTGGCCTGATCCAGTTGGGCGATGTATGCCTCCGCGATGTGTTTTTGCTCATCATTGCGGTAGAAGATCACCGACCGGTATTGGCTGCCGGTGTCTGGCCCTTGACGATTCAGCTGCGTCGGGTCGTGGGCGCCAGAGAAAAACACTTTGAGAAGCTGTCCGTAGGAAACGTGCGCCGGGTCGTAGGTAATCTGTACGAATTCGGCGTGCCCGGTGTGTCCCGTGCTGACGACTTCGCATTCAGCCGTGGCCGACGAACCGCCGGAGTACCCGGAAGTGGCACTCTTGACGCCTTTGACATGTTGGAAAACAGCCTGGATTCCCCGGAAGCAACCGTCTGCGATAACCGCAGTCTCTTTCCCGGACCGTGGCGCTACGGCGAATCCACGACAGGATTGGGGAGAACAAGGCTGCCTTCGGCGGCGTCAACGTGGTTCTGCGCAAACATCGCTCCCAAGAGTAGGGTTGCGATTGCCGCGATTGTCACCCTGCTCCACCTCCGAGTCTTCCCGACAGGATGCATGGTGCGCACCTCACCCAAACAATTTGGATTCCTAAGCGTCCCAAAAGTTGCGCGCGCGCGACGCCAGGAAATTCGCCTTCCGGTTCAGGCATCCAGCATGCCGGTCGAAATCGATCGTGGAAACCCAGTCTCCGGGTCGAATTCATCGCGCCACGCGGCTAACGCCACTTCTTTGGTCGGGCAGAAAAACTCCAACCCTTCGCTCTGGACAACCACAATCTGCCACAACCCGTAGGCCTCGTTGAATCCGATAGTGGCTACATGCTCGCCCGACTTGTTAAGTAGTGCCGTCTGGTCCCGCACCGTGACCTCGCTCTTAACTTCATCATTTTACATTCCTCCGAGACCGCCCTATATACGGGCATCTTGACTCAGATTCCGACGGCGTATACCGAAGCATCCACCTTGCGGCTTAAGAAATGTAATAGAATCGCTCGCGATGTTTCTCGCCGCCATCTCCGGAGGGTTCAATGCGATTGCCCCGCGTATTCGAAACTCTGTTCCCTTGCCTTGCAGTGGCTGTTGCGCTCTGCGTAGTTAGCTCAATGGCGTCGGCTCAAAGCGCATCCAAAGCTGACAAAGGGAACAAGAAGAGGTCGTGTGCGAGCGATGACAGCGGGTTGAAGCTACCCGCAGGCTTTTGCGCGACCGTACTTGCTGAAGGCATTGGTCACACTCGTCACCTCGTGGTTTCGCCGAGCGGAGTGGTCTACGTCAACACCTGGTCCGGAGACTACTACAACTTCGACAAAGTGCCTGGAGGCGGATTTCTGGTGGCCCTGCAAGACAAAACCGGCGCGGGCAAGGCCGACGTGATCGCGCGCTTCGGTGAGACCGAGCAGACGGGAGGACATGGCGGTGTAGGCATTGGCATGTATAAGGGAGCGATCTATGCCGAAATCAACGATCGCATCGTACGCTATTCGCTTTCCGACGGCGCCATCGTGCCGAAAGAAGCTCCGGAAACGATTGTCTCGGGATTGCCTCTCGGCGACGACCATCCCATGCATCCATTCATCATCGGGTCCGACGGATCGATGTACATAGATGTTGCTACTGCCACCAATTCGTGCCAGCCGAAGAACAGGCAACCGAAAGTGCCCGGTGCGAGCCCATGCACCGAACTTGAAACCCGCGGCGGCATCTGGCGCTACGACGCGAACAAGACCAATCAGAAGTTTTCGCCGGCTGAGCGCTACGCGACGGGCATACGCAATGGGGAGGGATTTGCCTTTGACTCCGCCGGACGTCTATTCGTGACCCAGCACGGTCGTGACCAACTTCATTCGAACTGGCCGGATCTTTATAAGCCCTCCGACGAAGCCTTGCAGCCGGGGGAAGAACTGATGCTGCTGAAGTCCGGAGGCGACTACGGCTGGCCCGAGTGTTACTACGACGTGGTGCAAAAGAAGCTTGTCCTTGCGCCAGAATACGGTGGCGACGGCGGCAAAGCGGTGGGGGTGTGCGCGAACAAACTTGCCCCGGCTGCCGCCTTTCCCGCCCACTGGGCGCCGAACGGCGCAGTGCATTACGATGGAAAACAATTTCCGGCTCGCTATCGCGAGGGCGTCTTCATCGCCTTCCATGGTTCATGGAACCGCGCGCCCTACGCCCAAGGCGGCTACAACGTGGTGTTTCAGCCACTCGCCGGCGACCATGCATCTGGCACATGCGAGATTTTCGCTGACGGTTTCGCGGGAGCAAAGAAAACGCCGGAAGGTGCCAAATATCGTCCCGCGGGTCTTGCGGTCGGGCCGGACGGCGCGCTCTACGTTTCCGAGGACATAAAAGGACGAATTTATCGAATTGTCTACGCGGGTGATCCTTCAGGGCCCCTGCCGAAAGGCACTCCATGCCCGAGCATTTCAGCACCAGTTGGCGACGTGGTGCAAGCGGCCGCGCAACCGCCGGAAAGCAACACCGCTGACCTTCCCGTTCCGGAAGGATCATCGCCCGACATGGTTGCGCTGGGGAATCGCATCTACCACGGTCAAGTGGGCGGAGCGAGTTGCACCGGTTGCCACGGTGCGAACGGCACCGGCTCTACGTTGGGTCCCGATCTCACGAAAAAGAAATGGCTGTGGAGCGACGGAAGTCTCGCCGGAATTCTCAAAGTCATCACCGACGGCGTACCGAAACCCAAGCAATACCGCAGCCCGATGCCGCCGATGGGCGGCGCGCAACTCTCCGACACTCAGGCGTCGGCGCTTGCAGCCTATATCTGGGGTCTCAGCCATTAGTCCGCGACGAGCGCCAACCCGGCAGCAACGGCCGGACTCGGCATTCCCGGTGAGAAGATTTATCCGGAAAGTATTACTTCGATCGCGGATGGCAGAGTCATTATCGGGAGCATCGGAGCGAGAACCATATATGTTGTGAAGCCGGGTGCTGCTACTGCCGAACCTTGGACGCAGCCAGACACTCCTTGATATTTGGCCGGTTGTGGAATCATGTCGCCCACGACCTTACGCAGCAGGTGCAAACCAGCATCCTGGGGGTTCATTAATGAGCGCGAGTAAGGCAGTCGCATGCGGTTCGCTTGCAAGCGTGATTTAACAATTACGGCAACGAATTTGCTTGCCGACCGTGATCCTTTGCGAATTGGTTTCGTCGACACAGGCCATGCACGCCCATGCACGCGAGCGGCGTGGACGTTCATCGGGAGGCGATGATAAGCTTGCGGTCTTATTGTTCGCATGCGAGGCGATTTAGAGAGGTGAGATTCTGCCAGTGCCGACGGAACGAAATCCGATGGACTCCGATCTGATCAGTGCGCCAGAACCGACAAGCGGCATGCGCGGCGTCGCGCAAGCGGTATTCTCACCACTCACGCGCGCCGCAATCTTCCTGGTCGCGACGATAAAGTCAGGCCCCGACGATCTCGCGACCACTCGTTCGTTCTGCGGAGACCTCGCCGCGTTGATTCGCGCCGTGGAATTTCGCGATATTGAAGCGGGCCTTTCCTGCGTCATGGGGTTTGGCTCCGAGGCGTGGGACCGGCTTTTCGGCTTGCCGCGCCCCGCGAACCTGCATGTTTTCCGTGAGATTCGCGCTGGACGGCGCCATGCAGTCTCCACGCCGGGCGACTTGCTGTTTCACATCCGCGCGAAGCGCATGGATTTATGCTTCGAGCTGGCGACGCAAATCATGGCGCGAATCGGAGATGCCGTATCCCCGGTAGACGAGGTGCACGGATTCCGTTACTTCGACGACCGCGACCTCATCGGCTTTGTCGACGGAACGGAGAATCCGCGGGGCGAAGCGGCTATGGGGGCGGTGCTCATTAACGAGGAAGATGCCGCGTTCGCCGGTGGCAGCTACGTCATCGTGCAGAAATATCTGCACGACGTTGCCGGTTGGAATTCATTGTCCACGGAGGAACAGGAACGAATTATCGGGCGCACGAAGCTGTCCGACATAGAACTGGACGATTCCATCAAACCGACCTCGGCGCACAACGCGCTTACGACGATTGTCGAGGACGGAAAAGAGATCAAAATCCTGCGCGACAACATGCCCTTCGGCCGGGCGGGGTCGGGTGAATTTGGCACTTATTTCATTGGCTACAGCCGTTCGCCTCGCACGATCGAGCAAATGCTCGAGAATATGTTCGTTGGCCGCCCTCCCGGAAACTACGACCGGCTTCTCGACTTCAGCCGCGCCGTCACGGGAAACTTGTTCTTCGTACCGTCCGCGACATTTCTCGAAGGCGTAACCGAAGAACCGGCTTCGACCGCGCAGATAGCCGCCATGCGAATGGCAGTCGAACCCACGCCGTCCACCACGCGGGAAAACGATGGCTCGCTGGGTATCGGCTCTCTTAAAGGAGGCATCCCTCATGAATAATCTGCATCGCGAGCTTGCTCCCATTTCCGATGTCGCGTGGGCTCAGATCGAAGAGGAAACATCGCGCACGCTTAAGCGTCACCTCGCGGGACGACGGGTGGTTGACGTGCATGGACCAGCGGGCACAGGCCTGTCTGCCGTCGGCACCGGCCATCTGCTGGAAATCGCGGCCCCGAGGGACGGCATCATCGCGCGGCAGCGCGAAGTGAAGGCGCTGGTTGAACTGCGTATTCCGTTCGAACTGAAGCGACAGGCGGTTGATGACGTAGCTCGAGGCGCGAATGACTCGGACTGGCAGCCGGCGAAGGATGCCGCACGCCAACTCGCTTTCGCCGAGGACGGCGCCATATTCGAGGGCTACGACGCCGCCAGAATTGTGGGCATCCGTCAGGGAACCAGCAATCCGAAGATGACGCTACCGGGTGATGTACGAGAGTATCCGGATGCTATCGCCCGAGGCCTGAGCCGTTTGCGGCTCGTCGGCGTCAACGGCCCCTACTCGGTGCTCCTCGGTGCCGATGCCTATACCGCACTGGCCGAGACCAGCGATCACGGATACCCCGTGCTGGAACACGTCAAGCGGCTCGTCGACGACAAAATCATCTGGGCAGCCGCGATCCAAGGAGCCTTTGTGGTGACTACCCGCGGGGGCGATTTCGACCTGCACATTGGCCAGGACGTCTCCATCGGTTATTTGAACCACACTGATACTACGGTTGGACTCTACTTGCAGCAGACGTTCACATTCCTGCTGCTCACCGCCGAGGCAGCAGTTGCCCTGGCTCCCCCGCTGAAGTCCTAGAGTAGCTGACCGGGCGGGGTTCACTTGCCTGCAAGGAGGGATATCGCAACTCGACCACCTACTTGCCGAAAGCAGTGTTCATTCACGAACAGCAATGATCGATTTCGGACAGGACCAGAAAGTAAGGGATTCGCTAAGCCCGCTCAATGAAATTCTCGAGTTCACGAATATTGACCAGCCGAGGTCGGACGCTCGGTGTGCTCACACTCGGCAGCCGGGTCGAAAACTCAATCCACCCGGAAGACGCTGACTTCCTGATGCGCGCCGCGCGACAACTGGCGATTAACCCTCCGAAATGGGATATTCCGATGTTCCGAAACCAAATGTTTCTCGGACGACAGACAAGGGCTTAGCCTCTACACCGAGCGAGCGCTCTGCTCTGAAGATACGAAACGCGAAACCAGGTTTTGCGGACTTATTTTTGACCCGGCTCTCTTAGCGTTCTCAATGCTTCCCCTCACGCAATCACTTCGTCCGCCATCAAATGCACCGTCCTATCATGGTGTTCGTGCGGCCTGAAGATTGCAAAGTTCTCGAAGTCACTAAAGAGTGAAAGTGTACTTGCGCTCGCACGTCCGCAACTTCAATTTCCCCCAATAGTAGTCTGAGGTTTTCCACCGCCCGAACACCTCCCGCGCCGCCGTATCCGACAAAGCCCGCCGCTTTGTTGTTCCATTCGTGGAAGAGAAAGTCGATGGCATTCTTCAATGCTGCTGAGGTCGAATGGTTGTATTCAGGGGTCACGAAAATGTAAGCGTCGAGAGGCGCAATTTTTTCACTCCACGCTTTCGCGTGTGAGCCTTGCTGTACTGATGCATCGTAGGTGGCACGGGCTCATCCAGAAGCGGCAGTTTATAGTCTTCTATGTCTACGATCTCAAACTCCGCATCCTTACGAGACTTCAGGAGACCGTGCGCCCATGTTGCAATCGCGGCCGCTTTCCGCCCTGGCCGTGTACTGCCGACGACGCCGATGTTTAGCATTCCACCCCTCCTTTACTTTGTCGATCCGTGTCTATTGACATCAATATAGTTGAGATGGATGCACAATTTGTTTGGAGGCTAGGCTCAAGGACTTTTAGCCGGTTTTGGGTTTACAGTGCGGAAGAGCTGGAAAGCAGCATCGCCAGGATGTCACGTGACCGAGACGCCATCGTTAAGGTACGGTCGATTCAGTGATTTTGCGGTGTCGCGGCTAGTACTTCTGCACGCCTACCAATCTGCTTCAAGTCTTTTTCGAGGCGCCCTAAAAGCGAAGACCTGTTGAATATCTGCTGCGTGCTTTCGAAAGATTGGCACGATCAACCGCTGGCCCTTTGCAGTGAGTGCAACGACACGAATACGTCTGTCGTCCTCACTCTCGATACGACTCACGAGTCCTTTCTGGTGGAGGCGATCACGGCGCATCAAGCGAGTTGCCGCGCGTCACGTTCACAGAATCACCAGTTTGCTGAGGCCCTTAATACCGGGGTTTGGGAACGCTCCGCGTGGTGTTCAGGATAGCGTCGACAAATGCAGAATTAGGATCAACAGTCCAACCATCAACGATTGCCCCCTTGCACTTGACCTCTGCCGCCTCGAGACTTTCGTAAGCGCCGCTAACATAGGTAGCTGCGGCATGCAATGTCGCCGTTTCGCGGGTGACGATTTCCCAGTGCCACAGCAACCAGTACGATTTCCCGTCGAATGCGATCTTTATTTGCTTGGTCGTGGTCATTGAGAGATTACCTCCCTAAAGAGTGTTCGAGGTCGGAGCAATTCGTGCAGGCACATTTGTGAGAGGTCTGGAAGAAAAGGTGGGCGAAGACAGCGGGAGCGCACTGCTCCCACTCGCGCCAATCTCCACCAGCCTTCGCTTGCATGACCCTGAAGTTGTCACCCTCTACGCAGTAAGGACACCGAGTCACCTGCGTCCGCACATTTGCCACAGTAACCCTCGCCTAACGTTGCATCCGGCTGGTTAGGAACTAACCGCCGGTTCGTTTGCCGATTGTTCGAAGTCGACTCGCGACCAACACTTATGCGAGCGGCTACAGCTGATTGCCTCTTCGGTCGTCATGACATCAGATTCCCAACCGCACGCATGACATCCGTAGGTAAACCGATCGTTGTCGATTTCTCCCGGACTGAACATTGTGTTTGGCTCGCTTTCTGACGCCAGCCGATCCGGATATGCTCCGACCCATTGAATCGCAGGTCCCAACCGGAGAAACGTGTTTGCTTCGATGTAGTTTGTGCTATGCATTGCGCCCCGGGAATGGCCCTGATGTTCAGGGCACGAACATAACCTGCCGGAGGTTACCAATCGATTCCGGTGAGAATATGGAGAGGTTAATAAAGATGGGCCGCTTCACCTCTGAAAAAATGCGTCGCAGCCCACTGGCTTGCGCAACTCCTTCAAGGGATCGTGATTTTGACGATCTGTCCGACACCTGCAGGACCAGGTACGGCGCCGAAATTTGAGACATACAGATTCCCGTCTCGTCCCAACGTCATGCCGGTCGGTACAGTCAGACCGGTTGCGATTGTTGCCGGGCCCCGCATGCGGACGACCTTCCCGTTCCCAGGGCCGGGGAAGCCGGCAGCATCGTTAAGTTCCAGGACATACGTGTCATTGCCTGCTACCACTACGGCGACGACGGTGGTCAAGCCCGGCGTTACGCTTGTGACGCCGCCAAGCTTGTTGATGAAGTAGCGAGCGGAGCTACCGGGAACGATCGGGAATCGATCCAAGTTTCCGACGACGAAGCCGTGGTTGACGCGGGCTATCGAGGTGGGAACGACGTGGCCCTGTGTTTCTGAAAGGTCAATCAGTCGAGTCACGACGCCCGTAGGAGTGATGGCGTCGACTTCGCCGTGGTTCGGTTCAACAGCGTACAGGACGCCGTCAGCTGCGATCAGACTGTACCAAGTCCCGTCGGGCTCGAAGTCGCCCGGATTGGGATTCTTGACCGGGTGGAGCTGGAGGAACTGGCTCAGGTTCGCGATGCTGGACCAGCTTCCGTCAGAATTGACCTTCAGGACAGAGTTGGGGAAGGAAGTGTGGGCATGGGAACAGCCCGCACCCGCCAGCAAGGCGTACATTTGAGAGCCGAGAAAGGCAATGTCAGCCACTCCTACGACGTCACCGATCGCCGCGCTGCTAGATGGGAGTCCACCGACTAAGGTGGTGCGGGTGCCGTCGGGGGTCACCTTGGAGATACGAGCGTTCCATCCCGCGGTATAGGGACCGACGGGAGCGGGTACCTGCTCACACTTGCCAACAGTAGCGGGAGCTTTGCCGCCATTGCCTCCTTCGGCTACATAGAGGTTGCCATCGGGTCCCCATTTCAGACCGCGAGGGTTGGAGAATCCGGTTGCGAAGACAGAAACGTTCGAAGAGGTCTGGGCATCAGCGCTGAATATGCTGAGCGCGATTACACCGAGGGTCAACAATCTGAGAGCTTTCATTTGCAATCTCCTTCATCGAGAATTCAGGCAAGGCGTTATTCGGGCGCGTCCCGGTTCTGCGGCCTTAAGCGCAAGCAAGGCTGCGACCCCCGTGTACGGGCCCGGGCTGCTTAAAGTGAACTGGAAGGCTTTAGACCGATGGGGCGGGAGGTGAACGATCGCCGGTTTTGCTGCTGCTGACTCTGCACTTGATTTGATCGAGGGGCACGAACAAAGGTGCGGTCACAAAATGACTGGCAATTGTCGATACGCGTGGAGCAAGTCTGAAACCGGCGGAGCGGATTCGAAAGACCCGGAGATCAAGCACTGCCTTGTAGTTGGCAAAAGCAAATTGCTTTGACTCGCTAGACTTGAAGAACTCTTGCTGAATGTCATCGTCGCCCGGAGAGACTGCTGAGAGAATAAACGCGAGGATTCCGAAGGCGGCGAGCAAGTTCAGCAACGCATAGCCGAGCATGCAATGACGGGGGCCCGCAGACTTGGCCGCCGAATAGGTGATTGACATCACGGCGCAGATAGTACTAACAGGATCGTGGGGTGTCAACCATAGTTTCCCCCTTGTTTCGTCCCTGGCATTGATATTTTTCTAATCGATGCTCCCAGCGTTTCAGCCTTTGCCCGTCAACCCTCGGCAGCGTCCATTCGATGGTTCGGATTGGCTCTGCGACTGAAGTACGATGGCTTTCGCGCGCTGGCATACCTTGAACGTGGAACCCGTCGCTTGGTATCGCGCGATGATCATGCGTTCTCTTCTTTCAGCCCTCCGCCTTCATCCAGGCTGGCACGGTTGTGACCTCGCATCTGCGGAGTTGGATTATGCAAAAGTCTAATTGCCAGATCGAACACAAAGACAGCGGGAGCGCGGTAACTTTTCGGTGTGGCAGGTACTCGGTTTCCGAATGCGCAGACTGCGGAAAGTCGATTTGCTCTGACTGCCGAACAGAGTGTTGCGGAGATTCATTCTGTGGGTTGTGCTTCGACTACCATTTAACGCACTACTAAAGATGCGCGGAAGCGTCCAGCACACAGCCATCGAAACGCCGCGTAAACTCACGACTGCAGGTCCCTGTTTGCACGTGAACGAGTGAATTGGTTCTCAATAGTTATCTCGGCCGCAAAAAAAAGGGATCGACGACTAGGCAACGCTGTTTCGCTGTTTCTCGATCTGGCACCGGGCTTCCGTCTAATGAAACTAAACATTACACGAGAAGACGCAGCCCTTTGACGAAACAGACCGTCGGCGTTCTAAAAGCCTGGTTAACGGAACCGGTGCGCGTAAGTACCAACTTATTATTCCCCAACGTTCATGGAGGGCGGCTCAGTTCTGATGTTGTGCATTAAAGGCTACGACCAGTTTCTTATTTCCCGATGAGTGGGTTCGCCAAGAATAGATTCTGTTCGTCACTCCACCGTCCATTCTCCCATTCGCCTGGCGGCACGACCCAGCCTTGGCGAACACAAGACGAATACGCTACGCTGCCCTTCGTGGTATGGTGGTGCGTCTTTGTGTTTGCCCAGCTGGGCGTGGACAATAGACAAATGAAAATCACCAGCCTCCCCCGCCCTAATGAGCAGCGCAAGATTGAGAAGCTGCTTGCGAAACTCGCAAAGATAAAATCAGTCTCCGCGAAACCCGCTCCGACGAATAGGGGGAAGAACCTGCCCCAGAGCGCCTGACTTGGCGGAGTTACCCGCTATCGTGGAGTTCCCTTAAATCGCCGAGAGTTTAGTTTTAGTCTTTCCGTCCTCAGGTTCTCTGCAGCTGTATGGATCAATCCCCGCTTGATGGCTGACTCGCCGGGCGATGGTTCGCCCGACATCGCCAAGCTCTAGCAGAAGGCCATAGCGAGGGATTCGCTCTGTGGCTTTTATGCTTCCGGCGCTCCTCCCACTCTTGGGCAAGTTGCGGCAGCCAGGCGCTCTGTCATGACAGCCACTAACAACACCATCTCTGACGACACCGAAGATCTCTTCGACAATCTCAACGAACTTGCCGCGTCGGTAGAGAGCCACACAGATGCGCTGACCATCATTCGCAAACGCTCGGATGTCGCCCGCGCCAAACGTGAAAACAAGGTCGGAATCATCCAAGGATTTCAGCAGACCTCGTGCTCCGAGAACGGTCCCGAGCGTATCGATGCGTTCCGCAAGCACGGTGTTCGGATCATGCAGATTACCTACAACAAACGGAACGTCTTGAGGGATGGTTGCCTGGAGCCAGCTAACGCGGGATTAACCAATGCAGGCATTTGCCGCAGTCAGGAGGACCACGTGGGTGTACGGTTAATTGTGGAATTCGCAGCAAAGCATAATATTGCGGTTTTGCCGGGCGCATTGACGCCGACTGAAGTGGTCACTGCCTGGAGTGGAGGAGCAACCGCACTGTTTGGGGCCGCGATCACAAACTTCGTCTCAACTTCGTTTGTCTAAGGCAGAGTCTGCCACACCCCCGATTGGTATCGAGGCTAGTGGAGAGGGGCAGTAAGACGGTTAAGGGCTCCGCTCCCTCGCAAAACTCTATCAACTGTCGTCAGCAGAGAAACACGAGAGAACGGTTTCTCGATCAATACGAAATCGTCTGCCAGTGGCATCTGCTTTGCCAATGCTTCCCCAGCGTATCCAGACATGAAGATGACCTTGATGTCCGGTCTCAATGCCTTTAGTCTCGTGGAAACTTCAAGGCCACCCATCACTGGCATGATGACGTCCGTCAACAACAAGTCGATGGGCTCAGCGTGGTCCTGAGCCATCTCGATTGCTTGACTTGAGCTTTGTGCCTCCAGTACTCGATAGCCGACAGCCGTGAGAAGCTCAACCGTGAGACTGCGCAGAGCTTTATCATCTTCGACGAGCAAGATTGTTGCTGTCCCTTTCGTGATCGCTGGTTCGTTGGTCGCCCGTGTCTGATCTGCCTCTTCTGCAACGCGAGGGAAATAAATCTTGACGGTCGCACCCAGTCGTGGTTCGCTGTAAACCCAGACGTAAGCATCGCTCTGTTTCACAATCCCGTAGACGGTGGCAAGGCCTAATCCGGTTCCCTTACCCGGTTCTTTCGTCGTAAAGAAAGGTTCGAAGATATGCGACTGGATGGTTTCATCCATCCCGCAGCCTGTATCGCTCACCGACAACATCACGTATCGGCCGGGGATGACTGGCTCGTGGGATACTCCATAGCTTTTGTCCAGTTCCACATTTCGAGTTTGAATAGTGATCTGCCCACCCTCTGGCATGGCGTCCCGAGCATTCACTATCAAATTCATCAATATCTGTTCGATTTGTCCTACGTCGGCTCGAATGCAGCCAAGGGGGATTTCTGGTCTGAACGACAGCGCAACATCCTCTCCAATCGTACGGCTCAGCATTTTCATCATATTCTCCACGACCGTACTGAGATCGAGGACCGTCGGAAATACAACCTGCTGACGACTAAACATGAGGAGTTGTCTGGTGAGATTGGCAGCCCGCACTGAGGCTGTCCTTATCTGGACAAGGTAGTTGGAGATGGGATGTGCAGGGTCGAGCCCTTCCTGTGCAAGGTCGGAATACCCGCTGATAACGTTCAATATGTTATTGAAGTCATGCGCTATGCCTCCCGCCAAGCGGCCAACAGCTTCCATCTTCTGGGACTGTACAAGTTGCCGTTCCAGCGCACGTCTCTCCGTGATATCTTCGGCGATGCTTTCGATGAATTCGCTTCCGTCTTCCGCCCGAACCAGCCTGCCTGAGGCGCTTATTATCAGTTCTTTACCAATCTTCGTTCGCCAGTGGAGTTCCAAGTTGGCAAATTCCCCTTCCGAGCGCAGCACGGCAATTACGGCACCCCGGTCGGCAGCCGTTTTGTAAACTTGCCTTTCGAGGTTGAGCGCCAATACTTCTTCTGGAGAGTCGTATCCAAGCATTTTCACCATCGCGGGATTCACAAAGGCGAATTTACCTCCTTCCTCCACGATGGTTCGGTAAATGCCATACGGGGCGTTGTCCACCATGGAGCGTAACTGGCCTTCCGATGCTTTCAGCGCGGCTTCCATTTGCTTGCGCTCGCGGATGTCAGTGCTGACGTTGGCGATTGCGATGACCCTTCCCTCAGCATCGCAAATTGGAAACACGCGCATTTCGAACGGAATAGGTGTTGCGGTCCGAGAGTGCCTTAGAGACATTTCGCCCGACCAAGGCTTTCCTGAAAGAACTACTGGTAGAACCTCGCGATTGAACCTCGCGATTTCGTCAGCAGGCAGGTAGTCAAAGATCATCGTGGAATTGGCCTTTTCACTGCTTTCAATTCCAACCATCTTTTGCCCGGCTTCATTGACGAAGAGTAGCTTCCCGTCGTTGGTGGCTATACCGATAAAGTCTGGGCTCTTTTGGACGACTTGC
>Ga0210406_10001043_pt1 | contig 35349 bp, 30 predicted proteins | sample IncBWC30MmetaG_FD_155454 | JGI IMG/M metagenome (GOLD analysis project Ga0210406, IMG submission 155454) | Forest soil microbial communities from Barre Woods Harvard Forest LTER site, Petersham, Massachusetts, United States - Inc-BW-C-30-M | ecosystem: Environmental > Terrestrial > Soil >... | reverse complement strand
CAGCATCTCCTGCACTTTCTTGCGCTGCCGCTGCTGCGGCAGTATCACCAGGAAATACATGATTCCGAACATGAGGCCGAGGGGAATCAGAAAACCGCCAAACCCTCCGCCGATGCCACCACCTTGCCAGAAAAAAAGTGCTGCCAGATTCATGTTCTGAATTGTTCCATGCCTTTCCGAGTTTTTCCTGATTGGACCCGCTGGCACAACCGCGACCCGCAGCCGAACCGGAAGGAGAGAATACCATTCTCCAGCGGGTGAGTTCCCGCTTCCCTTCCCGCTCGATTCTCCTGCTGAGACTCGACCTGTGCGGGTTGCCCGCGCCCTGGAATGCTTTACGCGCGTCCCGGGCGGCTCGCTTCAGGCCGGGCCCGCCTGATAACGCGCGCGCAGCTCTGTTGCGAAATTTGCAAGTTGTCCAAAACTGATAGCCTCTCGGATTTGCCGCATTATGTCAAGGTAAAAGTGGACATTGTGGTGGGTCGCAAGGATGGCCGAGGTGATTTCTCCGGCGGCGAAGAGATGCCGAAGATACGCGCGCGTGTAGCGCTTGCAGACCGCGCAGGTGCACCGCGGATCGATCGGACGCTGGTCCTCGATGTAGCGCGCGTTCTTGATCAGCACGCGGCCTTCGCTGGTGTAGATGCACGCGTGGCGCGCCGCGCGCGTCGGGAGCACGCAATCCATCATGTCGATGCCGCGCGCCACGTAGTCGGCAATCTGTTCCGGACGGCCGACACCCATCAGGTAGCGGGGGCGGTCTTTCGGAAGCAGAGCGGTGACTTCCGCGGTCATCTCGCAGGTGGTTTCGTGCGGTTCGCCGACGGCGAGACCGCCGACGGCGTGGCCCGGGAAATCCAATTCGAGAAGTTGTCTAGCACTTTCCCGGCGCAGGTCCGGAAACGTCGCGCCTTGGACGATGCCGAACTGCCACTGCGCGGGTTCTCCGTTTTGCTGTGCATGTTGCAGAAAATATTGGCGCGCGCGCCTCGCCCAGTCTGTCGTGCGCTTCAGCGAGGCTTCGGCGATATTTCGCGGCGCCGGCGTCTCGATGCATTCGTCGAGCACCATGGCGATGTCGGAACCAAGCGCGAGTTGGATTTCCGCGGCTTTTTCGGGAGTGAGCAAGTGCTCCGAACCGTCGAGGTGCGAGCGGAAGCGCACGCCTTCGTCGGTGATCTTCCGCAATTCGGCCAGACTGAAAACCTGGTAGCCGCCGGAATCGGTGAGAATCGCGCCGTTCCACGACATGAATTTGTGCAGGCCGCCAAGTTTGCGGATGAGCGCGTGCCCCGGCCGCAAATACAAATGATAAGTGTTCGCGAGGATGATCTTTGCGCCGAGCGTTTCCAGCGCTTCCTGCGTCAGGCCCTTCACGGTTGCCGCCGTGCCCACGGGCATGAACACCGGCGTTTCAATCACTCCGTGCAGCGTCTTCAACTGCCCGCGGCGCGCACCAGTTGGATCATTTTGTAAAAGTTCAAACGAAAAATTCACCTTTCCAGTGTATCAGGAGAAGGCGAACGTGATTCCCACCCGAAGAACGAGATAGACGAGGAACACTCCGAAGACGATGCTGAAGGCTTTGCCGCCCTGGAGTTTCTTCGGAGATATGGCAGCAAAGCCGATCGAAAGAAGGACAAGTTTCCAAAGCTCCAGCAGGTCAAGATTCTTGCCCAGAGCTACGAGCCACTTCGAGGCGTCGTCCGCCAGCAGCGCGGCCACGTTCGTGGCGATGGGATTGTCCAGGTCGAACATTCCCACCGGCTTCAGGAACAGTACCGTGATAAAGAGAATCGTGCCGATCACCGAGGCGGGGACAACGGCGTGGGAGACGATCGCGAGGGCGGTCTTATAGTCTGATCCCGCGCCGGCCATGATGCTGAACGCGCCCCACAAAACCAGCGCGATCACCAGAATGCCGCAGATTGGAATCAGCAACCCAAACACGTAGGCAACTATGGGCGAGAATTTCGCGCTCATCTCCACCTGCCGCTCTTTGGCTTCGGCGGAAAGTTGAGCGGCTCGCGGGCTCTTCTCTATTTGTTGAGAGACGTAGTCGCGCCAACTGAAGTGACTATTCAGCGCAATGACAGCGCCAAGGCTCGTAAGAAGAATCAGGGCCATGGGCACGAGCCAATTGGGTTTGCGGACGATATCTTCAAAGGTGGCCTTGGGTGTAAAAAATACGCCGATAATGCGGCCAAACGGGGAGATTCCAGCCTGCGGCTCCGCCACAGGAGAGGGAACAGTAGCCATCGAGGACTCCTCCACCACAAGGACGTCACGAATTGCTGCTGAGAGTGTTACGCGGGACCCGCACGGAAAATATCACAGTTGGCCCGGACGCGGTATCTCCAGAACGGCGGCCAAAGCTCTCTGGTGTATTCCCCTTCCGGGCGCTCAGCCACCGGCCGCACCCAACCCGCCGCCGTCGGCAAATCCACAAAAAGTCCGCGCACACCGAGCAAAGGATTCACGATGCCATGATAATTGCGGCGCCCAACATTTCGCTAGAAATCTGAACACAGTTTCGTACACTTCACGCGTGGCATTGCACACCCAGTTCGGTCAAGGCAATTTGGACAACCGCGAATGGAGAATCTGTACTCTCCCGACTCCAAGAAACCTGAAGATGCACTGGAGGATCTGGGCCAAGTTTGTTGTCCTACTTGTGTTCGCGGGGATCTGGTTCTCCGCATTTGAAGAGTACATAGGAGTGTCTTACAAGGTTTTGAGAAGTATGGCATCCACTCTGTTCATTGCGAGCCTTTTCGCACTGCTTCTACTTTTGATTTTCTACGCACTTTTCCGTGGTGACATTTCGGATTATTCGCTTTTGAAGCGAGGAAAATGCATTGTCGGCAAGGTGATCTCACAAAGAAAGATCAGGGGAAGGCGAGGATCTCGTAGCGAAATCTGTTACTCATTTCCCGTTGGCCCTGGGAAGCCCATGACCGGGCGCGGCATCGACTTGACTGACTACTATTTGAAAGACATGCCGGTCCTGGTGTTTTACGACCCTGAGGATCTTTCGAAACATGTTGCGTACTGCTGCACAGATTGGATCGTGCGCCTCGAAGATGGGACGTTCCTTGAGCCATAGATAGTTCTGCATCCGTCACACCTCTAATCTGGCGAAACCCCTTCCGATAGTAAACTGATAGGCTCGATGGCCACCGCCGTTACACACCGGGTTGACTGGTCGCTGCTGTGGCAGCAGCGCGGATTCCGCTATTTTTTTACGGCGATGTTCGTTTCGCTGTTCGGCAGCGGGATGAACTTCATCGGCGTTAGCTGGTACATCATGTCGGCCACGCACTCGACGGTCGCCGTGAGCTGGCAGGTTATCGTGGTCACACTACCCGGGCTGGTCGTGCCGTTTCTAGGTGGCGTGCTGATTGACCGCCTCGACCGCCGCTATCTCGGCGTGCTGCTGGATCTTTCGCGCGGCCTTGCGGTGCTGGCCATCGCTTACATCGCCTGGCACGGGCACCTGCAAATCTGGCATCTGTATTTTATGACGCTCATCACCGGCACCGGCTCCGCGATGTATTGGTCCAACGTAAACGCGCTGGTGCAGGAAGTAGTGCCGCCAAGCCAGTTCACCGGCGCGAACGCGTCGGTGCTCGTCGGCGTGCAGAGCGGCATGTTGCTTGCCGGCACGTTTGTGGGATTTTTTTACGACGATATGGGCATCGCCGGAATTCTGCTGATCGACGGGCTCACTTATTTCGTTTCCGCCTATTGCCTCTATCGCCTGCGCAGCGGCTACGTTTCGCCGCGCGATCATCGCCAGTATCCCCGTGAATACTCCGAGTCGTCGGGTGCCGCTTCGCTTGCGCTGGAGAGCGGCGAAAATCCCGAAATCGCTGAAGCGGGAGCTTCGCTGGCGATTTATGCCGCGGACATGAAAGAAGGAATCGGTTACCTACGCAGCCAGCCAGTGGTGCTGGCCCTGGGTGTGACGCACGCGCTCCTGATGGCCAGCGTTGTCAGCGGCAATGTGATGGTAGTCGCGCTCGCCAACGACGTGCTGCATTCCGGTTCGCGCGGATTTGGATTCATCGAAGCCGGCTGGGCCATCGGTGCGATTGCGGGGGGCCTGATCACCAGCCAGTTGCCGCAGAAGGTGCGCTTGCCGCTCTATGTCGCCGTAATGGCCGCACTGGCGCTGGGCCACGTTGCGGTGCCATTCGTCACATTTTTGCTGGGCGCGGCGATTCTGCAGGGGTGCTTCGGATTTTTCCGCGCGCTTGGCGGCATTGTCGCGCAGTCTTCGCTGATGTCCATCGTGCCGCGCCACTTCATGGGACGCACGCAATCCGCCTTCGCCATCATCGCCACCATCCTGCAACTGGCGATGAGCTTTTCGCTCGGCTGGCTGGCGCAACGCTTCGGCATCGCCACGGGCTTCTTTCTGCTCGCCGTGATGTACGCCGGAGCCACGCTCTCCGCCTCACGCGCCCGCGCCCTCCTGCGCTGATCGCTATCTTCCCTGAGGTGTCATCCTGGGCCCATCCGACAAGGATGGGCTCAGGACCTCAACCCAACGCTGTGCAAGATTTTGAAGTTGAGGTCCTTCGGCTATCCTCATCGGATAGCCTCAGGATGACAACACTTCTTAAACTTTGAGAGCTGAGAAAATTGTTCAATGCCAGAAAACAGTACTAAAATTTTCTTGCATCGCTCATAAGAGCAGAATCCGATGCGAGGACTTCATGGAAATTCAAACTATCAAACCGTTTCTCCACTATTTCGGCAATGTGCGCGAACGCACGATGCGCGTGGCCCGCTTCATTCCGCCCGACAAGCTGGACTGGAGTTACGCGCCGGGAAAATTCACGCTCGGCGATCTGCTGCGGCACATCGCAGTTACCGAACGCTATATGTGGGGAGAAAATCTGCAGGGAAAACCCAGCCAGTACAAGAGCCATGGCAAGGAATTGGCCGACGGCTACGAAAATATCCTGGCTTTCATGGCGCGAATGCACAAGGAATCGCTGGATATTTTCGCCGGGTTAACCGATACCGACTTGCAGACCAAATGCAAAACACCGGGTGACGCGGAAATCACCAAATGGAAATGGCTGCGGCTGATGGTCGAACACGAAATCCACCACCGAGGGCAGATTTACCTATATCTCTCAATGCTCGGTGTACCAACGCCGCCGTTATTCGGATTGACCAGTGAGGAAGTCCGTCGCGCGGGCGCTTCCGAATAATTCGCCGCTTATTCTTGCGCTGGCCAGCTCTCTTCTTTTCCGCCCAAGAGCTGGACGGCCGACCGGTTCAATTTCGAGCGCAAGATAAACCTCTCGTTGGCCCGCGCGATATAGCGCACCGCCACTTCCACGCCGCCCAGCACTGGCTTTACGCTGATGGCCGGCGCCGCGGAAAATCCACTCATGTCCCGCGAACCCGCCGCGCTCCGCCACTCCTGTTCCGCTTGCTGGCCGCTCTCGCGCGTAGCCTCTTCCACTTTCTTGCGGATTGCTTCCACGATCGGGTAAGGATCCTTGCCGGTCGGCAGCACCAAGGTGAGTTCGTCCCACATCCACTGCCCGGTGGTGGAAAAATTAAAATAGTGGCCTTCAATCGCAAAACTGTTGGTGAAAGTCACGCGACGTCCGGTGGGATGCCCGGAGTCGGTCCAGTTCCCTGTTTCGAGAAGCACCGTGTGAAACGGCCCGATCTCCACCACTTCGCCGGTCACTCCGTTGATCTCCACCCAATCGCCCATGCGTATGCCGTTCTTGCCCATGAGCACGAACCAGCCGATGAACCCGACGATGAAATCTTTCAGCGCCACCGTGAGGCCGGCGCCGGCCAATCCCAAAAAGGTCCCCAACTGTCCCGGCGGCCCAAAAATAACCAACAGAATAAAGAGCAGCGCCAGAAATTGCCACGTAACGCGCGTCACGGTGTGAAGCGACTGAATCTGCCGCCGGTCCATCGGCAGCCGGGTGACCAGCGAATTCATCCAAGTGCTGAAAAACAGAGCCACCAGCGCGATGCTGAGGATGATCAGCACGCCCGTGATGCCGCGGTGAAATACGCTCCATTGCTGCGCGGAAACGATGTCCATCCATTGGCCGTAGGTCGTGGAGAGTTCCTTGTGCGCGTCGATGCGCCGGTCAAACCCCGCCAGAGCCTTCTGGTTCTCCGCAATCTCCTGCGTTTTTTTCAGTAGGGCGGCGGATTCTTCCTGGCTTTTCTGGTCCGTGGAGGCCCGTGTGACCGGCGTGGCGGTCTTGTTCTTTTTCGTGTGGTGCGCCAGCTCCGGTGACTTCTCTTTTTCCGCCTCGACCGCGGCATCCAGCGCGTTGTGCTGGGCGGCGAGCGCCGTGGCCGCCGCGTCCGATTTCGCCTTAGCATCGGCGAGCTGCTTTATTTTCCAATGCAGCGCAAGCCATTGCTGGACGCGATGCACCAGGCCCCACTGCTCCGTTGGCGGCGCGCCGGTGGGAATCGCGGTATCGGAAACGTGAGCGGTGTCCTCGTGATCTTTTTTCAGCGCCTGAATGCGGTCGGCCAGGCTGCCTCCCGCACGGGCAAGGTCCTCCTTCGCGTCGTCCATGTCGTTCTGGTCCAGGTCCATGTCCGATTCGGCCTGCACCAGCTGCACTTCTATCGTGTCCTGCTTGCTCTCAGGGGCTTTCGCCAACTGCTCGGAAAGCAATTTGGCCTGGTCCTGGTCGGCCTTCAACTGCTTTTCCGCCTTCTGCACGCGGTCCTGGATTTCCTTGGCTTCGGGACTCAGCGGCTGTGGATGCAGCAGGGCGTCGCGGAGCGCGGAATCAAAGGCCTGGTCCACTTCCATATCAGCGCGTTTCAGAGCTTCCTGGGCAAGCTGGCGCTCTTCGGGAGTGTCCGCGAGTTTCGCCAATTGTTGCGCTATTTTCAGCGGCGATTGGTCCACCAGGAGAACGTTGGCGTTTTGGGATTTCCTGGCGGACTTCTCCACGCGCACCGTCTCCGGTTCGCGGGAAATCAGGAAGCCGTAAACGGAAGCCGCCAGAAGAAGGACAATGAGAACGCCGAGTATTTTCTGTGATTTAGTCATCAGGGATCCGTAAAGCTCTGACTGATTTTGCTTTCGCTGGGAATTCCCAATTTCGCGGATTCCCGCAGGAAACGCAAGGACTTCCTCGACACATCCGCCGCCGATTTCGTTGCCGCGACTTCAGCCTGGTTCTACTCTGGAATCAGCACGATTCCGAGAGGTGCCGTGTGGACGCCCCGCGCTTCCCGCGATTGCTGTACATGTTCCTGTTTCTGGCAGGCCTGCTGATGATGGCCTACTACTACCCGCAGATGCCGGAGAGGATGGCCTCTCATTTTGCCGCGGACGGGCGCGCCAACGGCTGGCAATCCCGCGAAGCATTTTTTGCACTGATGTTGATGGTGACTTCCACGTCGGCAATCGTTGGCTTTCTGGCGCCGCGGCAGATCGCGGCCAGATCCAACGCCCGCATCAATCTTCCCCATCGCGATTACTGGCTGGCCCCCGAACGCCGCGAAGAGACGATGCGTATTATCTCCGCCACAATGGCCTGGTTCGCCTGCGGCATCTTGTTCGTACTAATTTCCGGAACCTTCCTTGCCTTGCAGGCCAACTTGGCCCCCGATCGTCGCTTCCATTCCGAAGCGATGCTGGTCGTCCTGGTCGGATTTCTCCTCGGCTTGTTGTCCATACTCGTCAGGTTAGTCCGCCATTTCCAGAAAGTGCCTCCCGGAGTCTAGCTCGGCCGTGCGCGATTCCCTTCCTTCTTTGCACTTTCCTTCTCCAGCTTTGACACGCCCGTAACATTTCCGACCTCTGCCTGTAATGATGGCCATCTACAGTCGCTCGCGGTCCGCCGTATCGCTGCGTCCACCTTTACCAAGCGGAGTTTGCCCGGTTCGCAGCATCCACGTCCCCGCCGGGCCGGATCGTGCCAGCCCCGGTTTTAAATTTCCTTGGAAAAATAGAAGGGAGAAATCATGAAAATGAAGTGGAATCTGAAGTCAGCGGCTGCGCTGCTGGCGGCTTCTTCGCTCGTAAGTCCGGCGTTTGCAAATGAACACTCGGTGCCGAAAGGTGTGCAGCATTATGACCACATCTTCGTCATCATGATGGAGAACCATGGGTATCAACAGATTATCGGCAACCCCAACGAGCCTTACCTGAACAGCATTGTCCAGAGCGGCAAAGTCAATCTCGCAACCAACTATTTTGCGGTAGGGCATCCAAGCCTGACCAATTACCTTGAGGTCGTGGGCGGTTCGAACTTCGGGGTACGGAGCGACAATTCTCCGGATTGGGGCAACCCGACTTGCCAACCCAACATTGCGGCCGGAACTGTAAACGCCGATGGTTCCAATCCGCCTCAGGGCGTCACCTTAGATCCGAGTTCTGCGATCTGCCCGATTTCCGGTTTCGGAACAGACGCCGACACACCAGCAGTTGACAACTGGAACGAAATCCCACCGGCGTTTCTCGCGGACATCGATGGGGTCAAATCGGTGCCTCCGGGGCCCACCGTCGGCAAGACCATTGCAGACCAACTCACGGACGCTGGCTTGAGCTGGAGGGCCTACGAAGAAAGTCTCCCGCTCGGCGGCGCTTATGGGGTCAACAACAGCAATGGTACGGTGAGCAATCTAAGCGACTTCACCAACCTGCCCGGTGCCCTCACATCGTACACGGCGCTCTACGCAGTAAAACACAACCCCTTTGCCTACTTCCGGGACATTCAGCAGGGCTATCAGCGGAACAACAGCATGAGGAATGTCGTTCCCTTTGACGGGTCAAGCGGCTTGTTCGCCGATCTCGCCACAGGCGATCTTCCTTCGTTCTCATTTATCGTGCCCAACCAGTGTAATGACCAACACGGTAAGGGTGGCGAGAGCGCTTACTGCGCAGGTGATCCGGGCTCGAATGGCCTTCAGGCTGGTTTGAATCCGGGTTTGATCCAGCAAGGCGACGTTACGGTCCAGCGCCTGGTCGAGAGCATTAAGGCCTCACCCGTGTGGAAGCAAGGGAAGAACGCGATCGTCATCGTATGGGATGAGAACGACTATAGCGGAATTGACAACGCCCTTCCTCCGAACACTCTGTTTCCTTCACAGAACCAAAACAGAGTAGTCCTCACCGTCGAAAGCAACTCCGGCAAGCAAGGTATCCATAGCCAGACCTACTACAACAGCTTCTCGCTGCTGAAGTCGCTGGAAGGCGCCTTCCGCTTGCCCTGCCTCAACCATGCGTGCGACCCGAACGTCAGCGTCATGTCCGACCTGTTTGGGAAGGATGACGGCCACGACGGTCAGTAGTAATTGGAGCCGTCAGAGCACTGAATACCGATTCAAACCAAAAGAAAACGCCCCGACTGAAGTCGGGGCGTTTCTTTTTCTCAGGGCCAGTGGCTGACAGCTGTGAGCTGCCGGCTGATTCTATAGATAGTCGCGCGAGGGGCCTTCCAGGAAGGCACGCAACTTGCGCGAACGCGACGGGTGGCGCAGCTTGCGGAGTGCCTTCGCTTCGATCTGGCGGATGCGCTCGCGAGTGACCGCGAACGACTGGCCGACCTCCTCGAGCGTGTGCTCGCTGCCGTCATCCAGGCCGAACCGCATCTTGATTACTTTTTCTTCGCGCGGCGTCAGCGTCTTCAGCACCGAAGATGTCTGTTCCTTCAGGTTCAGGTTGATTACCGCATCGGACGGCGAAACCACGGCTTTGTCTTCGATGAAGTCGCCCAGGTGCGAATCTTCCTCTTCCCCGATCGGCGTTTCGAGCGAAATCGGCTCTTGCGCGATCTTCAGGATCTTGCGGACCTTGGACACCGGAATGTCCATGCGCTTGGCGATCTCTTCGCTGGTCGGTTCGCGCCCGAGTTCCTGCACCAGTTGACGGCTGGTGCGCACGAGCTTGTTGATCGTTTCGATCATGTGCACCGGAATGCGGATGGTACGCGCCTGGTCGGCAATCGCGCGGGTGATGGCCTGGCGAATCCACCACGTCGCGTAGGTCGAAAACTTATAGCCGCGGCGCCATTCGAACTTGTCGACGGCCTTCATCAAGCCGATGTTGCCCTCCTGGATCAAATCCAGAAACTGCAAGCCACGGTTGGTGTATTTTTTCGCAATGGAAACGACGAGGCGGAGGTTGGCCTCGATCAGTTCCTTCTTGGCCTGCTCCGCTTCCGCTTCGCCGCGATGAATGATCGTCAGCGTGCGTTTCAGTTCGGTCAATCCGACTTCGCTGGCCTCTTCAATGTCCTTCAGTTCGGAACGCCGCGTGCGAAGTTCGCGCCGCGCTTCCGCCGCGTTGTCGCCTTTGGACACGTCCGCGCGCCGCTCCAGCCGGCCCGCTTCGCGCTCCAACGATTGCAGACGCTCCACCGTGCCGCGCATCTTGTCAATCAGCCGCTTTTTCTCAAAGGGATTGAAATCGATGTCGCGGATTTCGAGCGAAATCGCGATGCGTGTCCGCGCCACTTCCCACTTGGCGCGAACGTATTGCTTCTTCTTGGCCTTTGCCGTGTGGTCCAGCTTCACCGCCTGCTTCAGCGCCAGTTCGTAGAGCTTCGCAATCTTGTCGATATATTTCAGTGTCTGCTTGGTCTTGTTGGCGATCTTCTCTTCGGTCAGCTCTTCGTCGTCGAACTGGACGATTTCCTTGATCGACCGGGCGCCCTTGCGCAGATCGTCCCCAACGGCGATCAATTCCTTGATTACGATTGGCGAACGGGTGATTGCCTTCATCACCACCAGTTGCCCGCGCTCGATGCGCTTGGCAATGGTCACTTCGCCTTCGCGCGTCAGCAAAGGCACCGTGCCCATCTCGCGCAGGTACATGCGCACGGGATCGTTTGTTTTTTCGAGCGACCCCGGCGTCAGATCCAGGTCGCTGCCCTCGGCCTCGTGCCCGTCGTCCTTTGCCACCGCATCGCGGTCGCCGTGGTCCGAAGACACCTCGACCGCCCGCGCCGCTTTCGCCGACGCCGCATCTTCGTAAATCTCGATGCCGTTGCGTTCGAATGTGGTCAGAAGGTCGTCGATCTCTTCCGAAGAATGCACTTCGGCAGGAAGAGAATCGTTTACTTCGTCGTAAAGCAGATAGCCGCGCTCTTTGCCGACGGCAATAAGCTGGCGTACGGCATCATATTTTTCCTCTAAGCCTGTTGCTGCCACTGCACTCCTCCCAATTCCTAAGTCCGTCTCGAGAATTTCGCGCGAACTTCACCGGTACAGTTCCACGCACTGTCCACACGAAATGCAGAGAGAAAGCCCGCAATGGGCGAAGGGAGGGAGCGAGTCCCCCGGAATACTCTCAAATTTTTCGGTGAAGCCCGATGCGCCGTGCTGTGTCTTTTGTGCTGCTGCACGCTAGCCCGCCTGCCGTGCCGTTGCCGAACGGTCCCGAGCACTATAGACATAAATATAGATGCCGGAACAAACCAATCCGTTATCCGCGCAACCCTTCTACGTTACACGCTTAAGTCCCTTCTGGTCAATGTTTTAGTTTGTGGAAAACGGCCCAAGGAAGTGGAAGACTTGGAGGCTCACGGGTACTTGAATTCCACACCAGATAAAGGATTTAGCCGAGCTTTTCTGCTACCCGGGTCTTCCCGGAGCCAATCCTTCCACAGCCGGGCCTCCGGCAGTCGGCTTGAAGGGTCTCGTCCTCAGCCCCGGCGTTCATCCCGAATTCGCCGAGCCAGATACACAGCAAAGACCAGATTTACCACTAGGATCCCCACTTTACCCCCGCTTGGGTGGCGCGCCAGCTCATAGATCTCCAACGGCAGGAACGAACCAGTGATGATCACCGTGAACCACATCGCCCACGTTTTCAGCAGCCACAGTCCAATTCCCTCCGTCAGGAAAAGCCCGCCGTACAGAAAGCTGCCAACGATTAGGTCACGGACCCTGTTTGGAGTGAGCGCCGCCGCAGCCAAGAGAGCGCGGCCCACGAATCGGCTGTTCTGATCGAGTCCGAGGACCCCGACCCAATTTTCCACCAGGCTGGCGAGGTCCTTATGCAGCAACTTCAACGCCGCCACGCCGAGAGCGATCAGTAAGACGCCTTTCAGCAGCTTGAACAACGCGATCAGCCGTACCACTCTGGTTTGAGAAGTCTTCATCGATGCGTTTCTTTGCCGGCACCATGCGGTGTCGCGCTTGTTCGAAGAGCTACGCCGCTCTTTCCCACGGCGGAGGCACTTTCACCCAGGCCATCCCCCCGGCCTTCGCCGCCTGGATCCCCATCTCCGTATCTTCAAACACCAGGCAAGCCTTTGGATCCACGCCAAGATTCGCCGCCGCGCGCAGAAAAGATTCCGGGTCCGGCTTGCTCTTCGTGTATTCGCCCGCGCACACCAGCGTATCGAAACGATCCAAAAGTTTCAGCACGCTCAGCGAGGCCTTAACCGAGTCTCTCCTGCTGCCGGACACCACTCCAAACGGAATCTTCCCTTGTTGCGCCTCGATATGTTCCAGCACTTCCGGAACAGCCTTCAATTGCGGCAGCAATTCGAAATAAAGGCTCTCTTTGCGGTGCTCCAGTTCCTCCACCGGCATCTGCAACCCGCGTTCCCGATTGAGCGTGGAAATCACCTCCGCCACCGGCATCCCTCCCCATGCATAAAACTGCTGCTCCGAAAACTCGCAGTTCCATTCGCCCAGGGCCTTCTTCCACGCCAGGTAGTGCAGCGGCATGGAATCCACAATCGTGCCGTCGCAATCAAACAAGTACGCCCCAAACGAACCTTCCGGCAATTTCAATTTCATCGCGTCAGTCGTCTCTCTTCCAGGAATATTCGAGTATTCCCGCACAATGCATCACAAACTTGTCATCCTGAAGCAATCCGACAAGGATTGCTGAAGGACCTCAACCTAAAGATGTCGCTGACAGCCGATTTGATTCACTTATCCCGGCTGCCCCGCCGCGGTGAGTTGCTTCATCAACTCTTGCTTGCGTTCCAACAGTTCGCGCAGCCCCGCTCCGCTCGGATTGGCTTCGATCGTTTTCTGTACTTTTGCGAGTTCCTGCTCGATCTGCCGCCGCCGCAAGGCATCGAGGCAACTCTCGGCCTCTTCCCAGGTAGGCTCCTGCGCATCTTCAAATAAAATTTCAAAAAATACCCGCCGCTCCCGCTCATCCAGTTGCGCGCCAATCTCTGTCGCCGGTATCGGCTCGTCAGATAGTCCCGCGACAATCAGCGCCGCGAAAACCTTTTCCGTCTCCAGCCCTTCGTACAGCCTCCCGCGTTGCAGGCGCTGCGCCAACTCTCGCTTAAATCCCTCCGCTTCGGCCAGCATGCGGATCAGCCGCCGCTCAATCTGTTTCGCCGGTTTGCCGACCAGCTGTGGCGACACTTTCACTTCGCCGCGCCGTTCCGTCGCCGATTTGTTCAGAGCCGCCCGCAGCACCGGCTCGTCAATCCGCAACTGCTGCGCAATCCGAGTCGCCCACTCGGAGCGCAACAGCCGGTTCGGAATTCGCTGCACATAGGGCATCAGGAAATTTAGCGCGCGCTGTTTGCCTTCTCCGGTGCTCAAATCCATCTGCCGCGCCCTCGTGATCAGGTAATCCACATAAGGCGGCGCTTCCTTCAGCAGCTTGATGTACGCCTCCGCTCCCTTTTCCCGAATGAACAGGTCGGGATCGGCTTTCTTGTCACCAATCGCTGGAAGCGCCAGCACGCGCACTTCGAAATCGTGCTCCAGCAGCAGCGTCAGCGAACGCTCCGTCGCCGCCTGTCCCGCCACGTCCGGGTCGTAATTCACAATCACGCGCTTCGTGAACCGCCCCAGTAATTTAATTTGCGGCTCGGCAAGGCTGGTGCCGCAACTTGCCACGACGTTGCCGATTCCCGCGCGCGCCACCGCAATCGCGTCCATGTAGCCTTCCACGAGGATGGCGAAATCCTGCCGCCGGATCGGTTCTTTCGCGCGGTCCATGTGATACAGGACGTTGCTTTTAGAATAGATGGGCGTTTCCGGCGAATTCAGATACTTTGGCAAATCGTCGCCCAACGCGCGGCAGCCAAACGCCACGATTTTCCCGGATTCATTCGCAATCGGGAAAGTGATGCGTTTTCGGAAACGGTCAAACAGGCGCGCTCCCGACTGGTCGCGCGAAATCACGCCCGACTCCAGCAGCAATTTTTCCGCATACTTCGGTTTCAGTTGCCGCAGCAGCGCGTCTCCGCCGCTCGGCGCGTACCCAATGCCAAATTTTGCGATTGCTTCCCCGTTCAGCCCGCGGTCTTCCAGGTATGCGCGCGCTGCCCGGCCTTCCGCCGTCGATTCCAGTTGCCCCGTGAAAAACACCTGCGTTTCGCGGTGAATCTCAATCAAGGCCGCGCGTTGCTGATTTTCCTTGCGCTCCTCCGGCGTCCGCTCCTTCGGCCGCGGCACGGGAATGCCGCATTTTTCTGCAACGACCTTCACCGCGTCCGGAAACGGGCACTTCTCCATCTCCATCACAAAACTGAAAACGTCGCCGCCCTTGCCGCATCCAAAGCAGTGAAAAATCTGCTTCACGGGGTGCACCGCGAAGGAAGGCGTCTTCTCCCCATGAAACGGGCACAATCCGGTAAAATTCTGCCCGCTCTTCTTCAGGCGCACATATTCGCCAATCACGCGAACAATGTCCGCCTGCTGTTTCACCCGATCCGCAAATGATCCCGCTTCCGCCATTTCTTATAATTTCAGATCGACAACTGTGATTGCCTTTCCGCCGTGTTCATCGCTTTCAAACTCCGCACTTTCGACAAGCGGATGAGTTCGAAGAAATTCGCCCAATCCCTTGCGCAGAGCGCCCGTGCCATGCCCATGGATGATCCGAACGCGAATCACGTTCGCCAGCGCTGCTTCGTCCAGAAACTTGTCCACCTTCTCGCTCGCCTGTTCGACCGTCAAGCCGATCACGTTAATCTCGCCGGTCGCCCCGCCTTCGGTGGACTGCGAGATGACCGTAATGTTTTCTCGTTTCGATGGCTGTATCGCCGCGTTTCCTTTGGATTCGCCTTCCACGCCAGTGATTTCGTCCACGGCCACTTTCATTCGTAGCGGCCCGGCTTCAATCTCCGCCGTCGATCCCTCCACTCGCCGCAGAATCACCGGCTTGCTGAATCCCCGCACGCGCACCCTCGCGCCGGCCTGCAAGCTTTCCAAGCTAACCTTATCGAGCGTCCCCGGCCGGATGCCCAAATCCTGCTGCGATTCCGAAATCGTCTGCAACACGGCGGCGTTCAACTCTTCTTTCGCCACTCCGCGCACGTCCTGCAATTTCCGCCGCGCCGTCTTCTCCACTTGTGCGCGCAACTCGCGGTCTTTTACCGCGGCCACCACGCCGGTCACGTTTTCCTCAAATCGCTTCTGCATCTCCGCGAACTGTTTCTCTAAATCCGCGATTCGCTGCTTCTGTCGCTCCACCCAATCCGAACGGAGCTTCTGCCGCTCTGATTCCAGCGCCTGCCGTTCCTCGGCCATCTGCCTCTGCATGCGGTCCAGTTCATCACGGCTGCGGTGCAGATACGCGATCAGGTCCGCAGCTTCGTGCGCCTCCGGAGTCATCAACGACCTGGCGTACTCGATAATTTCGGCCGCCAATCCCAGCCGCTGCGCAATTGCAATCCCGCTCGAACCGCCCGGCACTCCCACCATCAGCCGGTACGTCGGCCGCAGATTCACTTCGTCGAATTCCACTGCCGCGTTCACAATCCCTGGCGTCTTCGAGGCGTACGTCTTCAACCGGTCGTGGTGCGTCGTGGCCAGCACGATGCAATTCTTCTTGCGAAACTCTTCGAGCAGCGCAACGGCCAGCGCCGCTCCCTCTTCCGGCGCCGTGCCCGTGCCCATTTCGTCCACCAGCACCAGCGACTTCGGCGTCGCCTCTGCCATCATCGTTTTCAAGTTCAGCATGTGCGCGGAAAAAGTCGAAAGGTCCGCCGCGATCGACTGCTCGTCGCCAATATCCACCAGGACGCGGTCAAACAGCGGCAGCACCGCCCGCTGCGCCGCGACCGGAATTCCCGATTGCGCCGAAAGCGCTGCAATCCCCGTAGTCTTGAGCGCCACGGTTTTTCCGCCGGTGTTCGGCCCGCTGATTACCAGCAAGCGCTCGTCGCCGCCAAGCGCCAGCGACATCGGCACGATCGCGCGATTTTCTTTCCGCAATTTATCCTCGAGCACGGGATGGCGCGCCGCATTCAGCCGCAACTCCGTGTTCTCAGCGAACTCCGGGACGCACGCGTCAAAATCCAGCGCAAATCGCGCCCGTGCAAACACGCTGTCGAGCTCCGCAATCGTTTCCGCGGCGGCCTGGAGCGGACCGATCATCGCCCGCAACCTGTCTGTCAATTCTTTCAGGATGCGGAAAATTTCTGCCGCCTCATCTTCCGCCAGTTGTACCAGCTGGTTGTTCGTCTCCACCGTCTCAAAAGGCTCGACGAAGACCGTCTGCCCGGTTCCGCTTGCCCCGTGCACCACGCCCGGGACGTTGCGCCGGTGCTCAGATCGCACCGGAATCACAAACCGATCGTTGCGCAGCGTAACATAGTCTTCGCCGCTCTCTGCCTGCCGCGAGCGCGATATTTGCCGCAAGGTTTTCTGGATTGAGTCGCGCGTCTGCTGAATGCTCACGCGAATCCGCCGCAGCGCGCTCGACGCGTCGTCGCTGATCTCACCGTTTGGCAACACACATCGCCGGATCGCCGCCTGCAAGTCTCGAAAATCGTCCAGGGACGCCGCACGGGCCGCCATGAGCGGGAATTTATCCGCATCCTCCCGGAACTGCTGCCTCAGCCAGCCGGCCGTTTCGAGCAGCGACCCCGCGTCCAGGAATTCTTTGGCCTCCATCACGACCCCTGGCGCTTCCAACCTCGCCATCCACATTTCTGGATCCGCCAGCGCGCCAAATCCAAGCTCGCGCCCTAACCGCAGCCACTCCCGCGCCTCGCGAATCAGTGCAAACGCGCTCTCAAGTTGCGCGCGGTTCATGCTCACTTCCAGCGCATCAATCACACGCTTCCCCGGCGCACACGTCGTCCGCAGCCGCAGCAACTCTCGCAGCTTGTCAAATTCCAAAACATCTTGCGCCGACCGGGACATTCTTCTTACGCCCTCATGTTTGGTTTTTGAATTTCATCTTCAATTTTCTATTTTCCCGATTTCAATTTGCCAGCCAGATAATCCGCTGCCGCTTCCGCATTCGCCGCTCTGTGCACCAGATTCCCATTCGCCTCGCCCCATACCCGATCTTCGGTCGATGGCCGAGACCCCTGCTCCACCTCGCGCACCCGGTCCAGAATCGGTTGCCAGAAATCGCCCACCACCGCGATCGGCTTCCCCGCGATCACCGATTTGTTCAGCATCTCCCAAACCACGGCAAGTTCCACCAGCGTTCCAGTTCCGCCCTTGCACACTGCAAATCCGTCCGCCAACCGGATCAGCTCGAACAGCCGCTCATCCCACGTCTCCATCCGCACTTCCGTATCCACCCAGGCATTCGCCTTGCGCTTGAAAAATTCCGCGGTGACGCCGTAAGTCTTTCCGCCGCCTTCTTTCGCACCGCGCGAAACGCCTTCCATCACCCCGCCAAATCCGCCGCTGCACACCGCGAACCCGCGCTGTGCCAGCAAATTCCCCAGCTCGCGTGCTTCTTCATATTCCGCATCGCCGGCCTTCGGTCGCGAACTTCCAAACACCGTAACAATCTTCTCGGCAGTCATCTTGGGTGCTTCCGCTCCGCTTTTTCGTTACTTCATTCCTTCAGTGCCGCTTTGCTTCGTTCTTTCTCTCTTCTCATCAAACTCTTCCACCATCGCCAGGCAGACTCCGTCAATCGCCGTGTGCACTTCATGATTTTTCGCGCCCTGATTGTTGCTCAGGAACGAAAAAATCAGTTTGCGCCCGCCTGGCGTTTCCGCGTATCCGGAGAGCGTTCGCACATGAGTCACGGAACCCGTTTTCGCATAAATCTTTCCTGTCAGCGGCGCCGCTTTCATTCTCTCGTTCAGCGTGCCGTCCGCGCCCGCCACCGGCAGCGACGCCAGAAAAGCCGGAAACCACGCCTGCTTCTGCGCATACGCGAGCAGCGCCACGAAGGCCCGCGGCGTCACCAGGTCGTGCCGAGACAATCCCGATCCGTCCGTCTGGATTACGTCGCCCTCCGGGATTCCAGCCTTCGCGTAAAACGCTTCCGGAAATTTCTGCAAATCTTCAGGTGTAGCCCAGCGCCCCTGTTGCCGTGCCGCCGTTCGCAGCAGCACTTCCGTGTGCAGGTTCTGGCTAATTTTGTTTACCAGCTTTACTGAATCCTTCAACGGAATCGAGAGGCGCTCCGCCAACACAGTCCTTGACGCCGCGGCTGGATCCGGATCATGGATGGCACGCACGGTCCCGCCGATTTTGATCCCCCGGTCCTTCAGCAATTGCGCCAGCAGATTCCCCGCGTGCAGCGCCGGCTCCTGAATCGCCAGTACCAGCTTGCGCGGAGCGCTTCCCGCCGGCATCACCCCGCTCACAACCACCGTATCCCCGCCCGGCTCGCGCGTCAGTCGCAAATCCGGTTTTTCTTTAGCGCCGATGGTGGTCACTTCGTTCTTCACCGTAAATTCCCGCGTCGGCGGCTCGACTGCTGCCGTCACCGTGCCACCCGCCTTCTCCCCCGGCGTCAACGTCAGCGTCACCGTGTTGTCGTCCACCACAATCGCGGAAATTGCCGCGCCGTACTCCCACACCATGTCATCGATTTCCCAGCCGTCCGGGTATCGCTCCCGCGGAAAATAACTGTCGTCCCCGACGATGTCCCCGGCAATCTCTTTCACACCGCGCGCGGCAATCGCATCCGCAAGCTCCGCCAGGGCCTTCTCCGGCGGCCCGTCAAACTCTTCCTTGTTCTCATAGGGAAACTTGCGGTTCGACAAATTCGGGTCGCCGCGTCCCGCCAGGATCAAATCGCCGGATAACTTTCCGTCAGGCGCCAGTGCGCCATTTGTTTCCACCGTCGTGTGGAACCTGTACTCCGGCCCCAAAGTGTCCAGCGCGAGCGCGGTCGTCAACAGCTTCATATTCGATGCCGGCAAGAAATATTCGTTGGCGTTCTTCTCGTAGAGCGTCGCGCCGCTTTCCGCGTCCACCACCAGCAGTCCCCATTCCCCTTTATCCACCGGCGCCGCGCCCAACAATCCCTCCACGCGACCGGCAAAGCGCGCCGTGGCCAGGCTTATTTTTTCCTGCGAGCCCTTTTCCTGCGCCGCAGTGAACGGCAGCCAGACGATTCCGATCATTGCGCAAATCGTAGTTCGCGCCACACTCCGTGCAATTCGGCTCTTGGCAATTCCCATGAACTGAAAGTATAGTCGAAAGTCAGTGGGCGCTTCCTCCCGCAGCGTCGCGAGGAGCAAAAGCAGGGCGCATCGCCACATCCAGCCACGCCCCGCGACTTCCGCCGTCCGTATGGTTTGATTAATTGGGGCTCAATCACTGCTTGGAAACATTATTCTGAAAAGGTGGATTCGAATGAAAAAGATTCTTTCGTATTTGCTGGCGGCCTCGTTGGTCTGCCCGCCACTGCTCGCCGACGACGGCAAGGAAAATGGGCGGCTCGAAAATTGCGGCGTGGTGATTCAGGAAATCATGGATATTCCCGACGACATTCCGCAGGACCTGATCGACAAATCCACCTGCATCATCGTCTACCCCTCGGTGGTCAAAGCGGCCTTCGTTTTCGGGGCCAGCTACGGTCGCGGCGCGATGACCTGCCGCAGCGGCGAACACTTCAACGGCCCCTGGAGCGCCCCAACCATGATGGCGCTGGAGGGCGGCAGCTTCGGCCTGCAGATCGGCGGCCAGGCTACGGACTTCGTTCTGCTGATCATGAACGACCGCGGCGCCAATTCGGTTCTCAGCTCCAAGGTAAAGCTCGGCGCTGACGCCTCCGCCGCTGCCGGTCCAAAAGGCCGCAACGCCGAAGCCTCCACCGATGTGACCCTACGCGCGGAGATTCTCTCCTACTCCCGTGCCCGCGGCCTTTTCGCAGGAATCTCGCTCGCCGGCTCCACGGTGCGGCCGGACAACACAGCCAACCAGCGGGTCTACAAGAAAACCATCTCGCCGCAAGATGTCGTTTTCAAGGGTGCGGTTCCGGTTCCGGCCTCCGCGCAGAAATTCATCTCCTACCTGAACAAGAAATCGCCCAAGAATCATTCTTCTGGCAAGGAAATCTAGCAGCTAACTTAAACGTATTCCATGTTTTAACGAGAGGCCCCCGGGGTAGCCTGATGGGGCTTTTTTATCTTGCATTGCGCGCCAATATGACCCATAGTCATTTATGCCTGAAGGTCATTTTATGCGAGCCATCGCTTCGACCCTCTCCCCCAACCGCCGCGAGCGCCAATCTTTCGAGCGCCGCGAGCGCCTATTCCGCGCCGCCATGGAACTTTTCGCCCGCAAAGGCTTCGCCGAGACCACTGTCGAGGACATCACCAATGCCGCCGATCTCGGCAAGGGCACCTTCTTCAATTATTTCCCCAGCAAGGAACACATCCTCCTCGCGTTCGGCGAAATGCAGCTTGCGAAGTTGAAAGCCGCTTTCGAAGAAATGCGCGTCGCAAATGTGCCCGTTCCTGTTTTCATGCGTTCTCTTGGCGCGCGCATGACACAGGAGCCGATGCGCAATCCCGCCATTATCCGCATTCTTCTGCAGGCCTTTCTCACCGATTCGTCGGTTCGCGAACCCATGCTGAATCTGCAGAACCGAGTCATCGCCATTCACACTGAAATGATCCGTATCGGCCAAAGCCGCGGAGAAATCCGCAACGATCTTCCGCCGGAAGTAATCGCTCACGTTTTTCGGCAAACCATTTTCGGCACGCTGCTTATCTGGACCCTCCATGCCGACAGCACGCTGCTTTCGCGCATGGAAGACTCATTCGAAGTGCTCTGGTCGGGACTCGCGCCGCGCGTCACGCCATCTCCGGATTCAGCTGTCCCGTAGCTTTCGTTGGAGAACGAATTTATGAATCGCAAACTTCTGATTCCCGTTCTCGTCGTCGCCGCACTTGTCGGGCTGGCCATATACACCTCCGGCATGCTCCATCGCGACACTTCTCTTCGCGGCTCTGGCACTGTCGAAGCGCGGAATATTCGCGTCGGCTCGAAGATTGGCGGGCGCATTGATAAAGTTCTCGTCCGCGAGGGCGACCCCGTTGAAGCCGGGCAGGTGCTGATTACGTTTGACGAAAAGGAACTCGCTGCATCGCTCGCACAATCCCGCGCCGCAGCGGAAAAGTCCCAACGGGGCTATCGGCCTGAGGAAATTGCCGAGGCCCGCGCCGCCGCCGCCCAGGCCAAAGCCGAATACGATCAGCGGAAAAACGGCTACCGCCAGGAAGACATCGCGGCCGCGCAAGCCGATCTGGACCGCGCCAACGCCGATGAACTCCGCGCGCGCCTCGACGCCCAACGGTACGACGCGCTGGCGCAGAAAGATCTCGTCTCCAAACAGCAGCGCGACACCGCGGATGCCAACTGGAAAATGGCGCTGGCGCAACAATCGAATTTGCAACAGAAGCTCGATCAACTTCATCGCGGCTATCGCACCGAGGAAATCGCCGCTGCCGAAGCCCGCTATCACCAGACGCAGGCCACGCTCGACAAGCTCGAAAACGGCAATCGCGTGGAAGATATTTCCGCCGCCAAAGCCGCGCTCGCCTACGACGAGGCGCGATTCCGCGAACGCCAGGTGCTCGCGCCAGCGGCCGCCTCCATCGAAGTGCTTGACGTTCGCCCCGGAGACCTGATCGCTCCCAACACGCCCGTGGCTACGCTTCTGGAGCGCGATCAGATTTACGTCCGCATCTATATTCCCGAAACGCAGATTGGCCGGGTGCATCTCGGACAGAAAGCGCAGATCCGTGTGGACTCGTTTCCGAATCAGGTCTTCGACGGCGCGGTGGAGCAGATTAATCAGCAGGCGGAATTTCTGCCGCGCAATGTGCAGACCGTGGAAGAGCGCGTGCATCAAGTGTTTGGCGTGAAAGTGCGAATTGACGATACATCGCACCGCGTCCGCGCCGGCATGGCCGCGGACGTCACGCTGGCGCTAGGGAGCTGACCCGTGGCCGACCTCGAAAAACCCGCCATCTCCGCGCAAAATCTCGTCCGTCGATTCGGCAGCTTCACTGCTGTGAACGATGTCAGCTTTCGCGTGCAAAAAGGCGAAATCTTCGGATTTCTCGGCCCCAACGGCAGCGGGAAAACCACTGTTATCAAAATGCTGACGGGACTGCTGCCATTGTCTGGTGGCGATGCCTCGGTCCTTGGGATCGATGTACGAAAAGATCCGGAGACGGTCCGCGAAAATATCGGATACATGTCGCAGAATTTCAGTTTGTATTCCGATCTGACCGTCACCGAAAATCTCACATTCTATGGACGCATCTACGGCCTCTCCAACGATCGCCTGCGCAAGCGGATGGACGACATCGTGCAACTCAATGGCCTCGGCCCGTACATGAATCGCCTCTCCGCCCAGCTTTCCGGCGGCTGGAAGCAGCGCCTGGCCCTCGGCTGCGCCATGCTGCACGAACCAAAACTCATTTTTCTCGATGAGCCGACCGCGGGCATTGATCCTGTCGCGCGCCGCCAGTTGTGGGACCTTCTCTTCGAACTCTCCGCGCACGGCATCACGTTTTTCGTTACGACGCACTATATGGACGAAGCCGAACGTTGCAGCCACGTCGCCTACATTTATTACGGCAAGCTCATCGCCGACGGCACGCCCGATTCCCTGCGCGAGTTGCCGGATGTGCAGCCTCCCGGCACGTACCGCGTCGAAATCACCACTCCCGAAGTTACCCGCGCCCTGCGGATCGCCCGAACTCTTCCGGGGATTCGCAGCGCCACCATCTTTGGGCAATCCGTGCACGCGCTGATCAACGACGATCTCGACCTCGATCATTTGCGCGCGCTGTTGCTGAAGCAAAACATCGTCGTCGCGGAAATCCGCCCGCTCGCCCCATCGCTCGAGGACGTCTTCGTCGAACTGACCTACAAACATCAGTCTGAAACCGAGGCCACCCGTGGTTAACCCGTTCCGCGGTTTCAGTGCCGTCTTTTACAAAGAAGCTCTGCACGTGCGCCGGGACTTCGGGACGCTTTTTTTCTCGTTAATCATCCCCTTGCTCCAGATGTTCCTGTTGGGATTTGGAATCGACACCAACATCCGCCAGATCAACACCGTGGTCTACAACGCCGATGGCCGCCGCGAAAGCCGCGAACTGCTCGACCGCTTACGCAACTCCGATACGTTTCGCCTGGTGCGTTTCGTTGAGACGGATCACGACCTTACCGACGCCATCGTCTCCGGCAAATGCCGCGTCGGCATCAAAATCCCCGTCGATTATTCCGACAAGCTTCTCCACCAGATGAGCGCGCAGGTGCTCGTCCTAATCGACGGCTCCGATTCCTCCGTCGCCGGGCAGGCCATCAATGTCACCACCGCCATCGGCCTCGACGAATCGCTCCGCCGCGTCCTCGCCAACAGCGACGCCCCGTTTGCAGTGGACATGCGGCCCAAAATTCTGTTCAATCCCGATTCGCGCTCGCCCAATTTTTTCCTTCCCGGTCTGACCGCGATTCTTCTGCTCAACGTCACCACGTTTCTCACTGCGTTTTCCATCGTGCGTGAAAAAGAGCGCGGCACGCTGGAACAGCTATTCGTCACTCCGGTGCGCCCGATGGGCCTGCTGCTGGGCAAGCTGCTTCCTTATCTGATGATCGGCTTCTTCGAGCTGTGCATGATTCTCACCTTCATGCGCTTCATCTTCGGTGTGCCCATTCACGGCAGCGTTATTCTTCTAGCGTTGCTTTCCCTGCCATACATCTTCGTCTCGCTCTCGCTCGGCATCCTGATTTCCAGTAAAGCCAATTCCCAGGCCGAGGCAATGCAACTCGCGTTCCTGACGATTCTTCCGAGCATCTTTTTCTCTGGCTACATCTTCCCGCGCGAAACCATGCCCAAATTCTTTTACGTCCTCAGCTACTTCGTGCCCGCTACCTATTTCATCGACATCACCCGTGGCATCATCCTCCGCGGCGCCGGTTGGGTGCACCTCTGGACCGATGCCGTCGCCCTCTTCTTCATGGGCACGATGCTCCTGGTTATCGCCGCCCGCCGCTTCCAGAACAAAGTCATCATGGCGTGATATTCTGTCGTGCCAAATACAAGCTTTTGTAGCGGCCGCCTTCTGAGGCGGGCGCCTTTGTTTCTTATTACTCAGGGGAAATTCTTGGCCTGTCCGATCTGTCAAAAACGCAAACCGGGTCGCTTCTGCCCCGCGAAGGCCGAAACCATCTGCCCCGTCTGCTGCGGCACCGAGCGCGAAGTCACCCTCGACTGCCCGCCCGACTGCGCTTACCTCGTCGCCGCGCACCGCTACGAAGAACAGCACCCGCGCCAGCTCCCGGTCGATACGCCGCTGCTCGACGTTCGCCTCGCTCCGGATCTCGTTCGCATCCACCCTCAGCTTCTCTCGACCATCGCCTTCACCATTGCCAAATTCTGTGCCGCGCAACTTGCCACGACAGACCCCGATGTCCTCGCCGCGCTGCAATCTGTAGCCGAATCCTACAAAACACTGGCTGCCGGCATCGTGTACGAACAACCACCAGTCCCGCCCATCCAACGCGGACTCTACGATGCTCTCATCGCTTTCCTGAACGAAACCAAACAATCCCCAGCGCAAACTCGCGAGGGGCGCCCCAAGGACTCCGAAATCTTCCAACTCCTCGTCTTCCTCTATCGCATGGGCCTGCTCCGCACCAATGGCCGCTCGCGCTCTCGCCGCTTCATCGAATTCCTCCGCGGCCAGTTCCCCTGCGCCCACGAACTAAAGCGCGAAGAATCCCGCATCATCGTTCCGTAAAGGTTTTGTGAGCGAAGTTATTCGATGATTACCAGATTGTCTTTAATCCCGCAGCCTACAAGCGTCGGTCGCGGGTAACCAGTGGAAGGTTAAGGTGGAGGGCAGTCGCGGCAATAATCCGGTCAGGCATGTCGGGAACGACATCCCTCGGAATATTCGGGATTGCATCGGCAACCCCGGCATTCACGGGTGCGATCAACAATCCTGAATTCGGATCTCCTAGAGCCGAGCGAAGCCGTTCCAGCGCAGTCTGCGGAAGTCTTCTTCTCTCAACCAGATAGACTGTTTCAATAATAGAAATTGCGGAGACACGTATATCGCGGGCGTCCCGGATTGCCTCTTCAATGGTAGCGCGAGCGATTGCTGACAATTCTTTGGAGTTCTCCAAATACCAGAGGACTGTGTGCGTGTCCAGCACCGCGCTCATAGTTCAATATCACGCGGGAAGTTTCCCCACATTTCTCTTCGCGCTTCGGCGATATCCTCTTCGGTTATATGAATGTTTAGGTCGGCCCACAGCCCGAGCAGGCTGCGGCGCGGCTTCTTTGAGGCGTCCTTGTCCTTAAGGGAGTCAACAAACTCCAGAACTTCCTTCTGCTTCTCAGGAGGTAAGTCGCGGAGCTTTTCGAGGACTTGTTCTTCAATGGTCATAATATGCCTCTCGGACCATCCTTTATCCATTATACCCCTGCGAATCGTCGGTTTGAGTCCTTTATGAAGCACTTCCTCCTAGGTCGTAGCTCCGCGCGGACCTTAGCTTTTCACCAACTCGCCACTGTACCCAATTTTTGCGCGGCGGTTCTCCCGCCCATGAACTCAAGCGCGAAGAGTCGCGCAGCATCGTCCCGTGAGGCTTACCCGCCATCCTCGACTGCGCAGGCTCGACACGCTTCAGTGTGGCCGCACTGAGGTCTGCCCCAAAATGGAACCATTTCCCAGGTTAGGAATCCTTAATGGTCCGTTTTCACAACTATCTTCCCACGCTCTTTTCTTTCAAATTTCTATCACTAATGAGATCTGCGGCTTGCGAGATCACGGCCGGAATCAGTGAGTACGGGTGGCTTGGTTCCCAAAGTGCTTTTTCAAGCCATAGTGAAGATTCTTGAAGAGCCGGATCTGCCCCTCGGCTTTCTAGGGGTAGAGTTATGCTTGGGACAGGCTCTTTCATCCAATTACTGGCGGTCGCACTGTTCGGAAGTGTCTGTGCTGTTGCCGCGCAGGATGTGCTTCCTCCGTTCACTCCGGAATTACTGTGTAAAAACGGAACTACTAGTGACCAGATTTTCAAGAGAGAGGAACACGTAGATGCGATTATCGCGGGGAGTACGGCGACCGTTAAAACGGAAATTCAGATCTCCAGAGATCCGTTCCTGCTCGTCTTCCATACCACGCGGCTCCATTTCTCTGACCAGGTAGACTTTTCACAGCTCGCAGGAGCAAACCGACGTGCAAAAGGTGAACGGACTGGGAATTTACTGTGGAAGTTCGATCCATCCGGGCTTGCAGACCGAGCGTTCCTCGACCCCGGTCGAGTCACCCAGGACTATTATCAGCTTAATTTCCGGAACTTGGAGCCATGCCAAGACCAGACTTGCTGCGTCTATCAGGTCACACCGGTTCAGACTGCCCGCAGCCACCAAGCAGGTCCCTTCTTCCGCGGCAAAATCTGGGTGGAAACCGAAGAATACACCATCATCCGCTTCAGTGGTCAGTATGTTCCGGCAAGCTCCCTTCATTTTCCCCTTACCGTTGACCATTGGTTTGAATTCGAATCCTGGCGGATCAAAGTGGCTCCACACCTCTGGCTTCCTGATCGCGTCGTGTCTCGAAACACTGGAAAAAACAGAGACTCGTTCTTCCCCAAGTTCGAATCCGAAACAATATTTAGCGATTTCAAGCTCCGTTAGCCAGAAACTTCGATCTACTCGTCCAGATAGAGCTATGCCAGATTGAAATTCCACGAATTCGCCCCATAATCGGTCACTATAAAATCCAATCTTATTCCTTGCAATCACCCATTGCTCGCACCAGCATCCCAGCCGAGCGATAGCTGTGCATGCGGCGCAGCTGGTCGCTCGCCTTCCCAGGGGCGGGATACAAAAGCAAATTTTTGCCTGATGCGCGCCACGCGCTCGGACGCCTTCTTGCGATATTCTTCCGGCGCGTATCCATTCTTCGTGTACCACTCGCGATACTGCTTTGCCAGCCGCGGAAACTTCTCCTCGATGAACGGCAGAAACTGTCTCGCGGAAGACGGCATCAGGAACAGCACGCCAGACCAGAACCACTCCGCCCCAGCCTCTTTCGCCGCCGCGGCCACGCCTTCCAGCTCCCCGTCCGCATCCGTGATCCCCGGCAGCAGGGGCGAAGCCGAAACGCCTACGTGCAATCCCGCCTCGCGCAACTCCTTCACCGCCGCCAACCGCAAATCTGGGCGGGGCGCACGTGGTTCCAGCAAGCGCGCCAGCCGCGGCTTCAGCGTGGTCACCGTAAGATTGATCGTCAGAGCCGACTTTGCTGCAATCACCTTCAAAATATCAATGTCGCGCACAATCTGGTTTGACTTGGTAATGATCGAAACGCTCAAACCTTCGCGCTTCGCCAGTTCCTCCAGGCACGCCCGCGTCACGCCATACTCCCGCTCCGCCGGCTGGTACGGATCCGTCGCCGTCCCAATCGCGATATGCTCCGCCTTCGTATACCCCGAAGCCTTCGACGCGTGCGAATACTTCCGCTCCACGTCGCGCGCCAACACCACCGCCGCATCCTGCTTCACAAAAATCTTCCGCTCGAATTCTCCACCGTCAATTTCCATGTATTCGTGCGTGTACCGCGCGTAGCAGTATTTGCAGGCGAACTCGCACCCGCGGTACGGGTTAATCGTCCAGTCAAACGGCACCCGCGCCGAATCGCATTTATTCAGAATCGATTTCACCGGCAGAAAAAAATACTCTGGTTTCTCCAATGACTTGCGCTTGGTGTCCGCCGCCGGAGCTTCGGCGGCGAGGCGAGCAATGCCCACCAGTGGCGCATGGGAAGCCGGAAATTCCGGCAGGGGGCAATCCGCCGTTGGGCTTTCCAGACTTGCCTTGCGCCAGCCGGCTTGGCCCTGGGCAAGGGCGCCGGCCTCTGGCTTTGGTTCAGCAGGGCTAAAAGGAAGGAGTTGTGTAGCGGGGCGGCGAACGGGGCGGCGCCGCATCGCGAAACGCGGCGTCGATTGGGGAAGAACTGGGGACATGGCTCACCTCGATGCAAGCCCATTGTTTCGCTTTTTGTTCGCCATGTCAAGAATTTTCTCTTTTGCCTCGGCCGCCGAACTCCTTTTTCCGGTCTTTGCTTCGAGAGTACAAAGCCGCCATTCTCCTCGCCGGGTTCCTGCGCCTCTTGATACAGTAATTTCTGGGAGCCCTCTGCATGCGCGCCTCGAGTTTCGCTCGAATTCTATTTCTGTGCAGTGACTTACTCGTCGCAAGCATCGCTTCCGCGCAAACTCCTTCGCCAATTCCGGCTCAAAAGCCAGCACCTAAGGCCCCGGCGAAGCCCTCTGCCGCGGACGCGGCAATCCCCTCCCCCGTTTCGCGCCATTACCCGATCCTTATCGTCGCCCACGGCACTGAGCCGTCCTGGTCCCTGCGCTTAGGGATGAAAGGCCCCGAGCGCCTCGACCGCGCCGGCTATCCGCCCATCGTTCTTGATCCCGACGAAATTGTTCCCGACGAACCCGGCGTCTCCTGGGTCTACCACGCCAAAGACGAGGTCACGGGCGCCGACGTTGCCGTCGAGCTTTCCCGCGAATCGTGCTCCGACGGCAAGAGCGACACCAAGTACAGCTTCAAAGTCGAACTGCAGCACGCGCAGATCGGCATCCTGAACGGTTGTGGCCAGAGCGCGCCCGAAAAATTTCCTGAGTTTCGCAAAAAGAATCAGCTGGATCCCGACGACAACGTAGATGACAAGGATAAAAGTAAGGGCAAATCGAAGGACGATAAAGACAAAGATAAGGACAAAGATAAAAAGCCCGTTCTCGATCCGATCACCAATTTCCAGCTGCCCACCGCGGTCGCTTATCTTGATGCCAACGGCAAAGTCATCTTTACCCGCAGCGCAATTCGGAGAACCGTTGCCCCGGAAGGCTCTGAACTTGCCGTTTCTCACGACGGAAAGAAACTGCTCTTCACCCGCTCTGAGTCCAAAACCGGTCCGGAGCGCACGATTGTCCTCTACGATTGGGACACCGGACGCTTGCGCGAACTCGCCACCACCGCAGTTCGCAGCGCCTTCTGGTCGCCGGACGATTCGCGCGTAGCCTACTTGAAGTACGACGGCACAATCTGGCAGGTCTGGACGCTACCCGTCAGCGCTCCCGAAACTGCCGCACAATTTTCGCCGCAGTCTGTTGACGCGCTGCACGGTTGGATTTCGTCGACGACGATCCTCGCGAGCGATCTGCAGAACGCTTATTGGCTGAGCGACGACAAACCGGCGCAGACCGTCGCCCTGAAAGATATTTACGGGGACGCGTTTCAGGTGATGAGCAGCGACACGCTGCGCGCAAATCCCATCAATCCGGATCTGCTGCTAGTTACCGCGTACTATCAGAAGACACCCACAGGCGCGCCCGCGGATTCTGTGGGGCTCAACTCCAGCTTTTTTCTCTACGAAGTTCTCTCGAAGCGCCGCACCGTTCTGGGTCCGGCGGATTCCTACCAGCGCGCAGCAGAATGGTCCCGTGACGGCCTGCAGATCTTTTACACCAAGGGAGTCCCAGGCAAAGTCCCGCTATCCACCTGGAGCATTTTCTGGGACGCCAGCAATCCCCACCGTTTCAACTCCGGCGCTTCTTTTGTAATCGGTAAGTGATTTCGGAGCGCCGCCGGTCTACTTCAGCGACGCCATATCGATCACGAAGCGGTACTTCACGTCGCTCTTCAGCAGGCGCTCGTACGCGTCGTTGACCTTCTGTATCGGAATCAACTCGATGTCCGAAGTGATTCCGTGCTTGCCGCAGAAATCCAGCATTTCCTGCGTCTCGCGGATGCCGCCGATGGCTGAGCCCGTCAGCCTTCGACGCTTCATAATCAGATTAAATGCACTCACCGGCGCGGGCTTTTCCGGCGCGCCTACCAGCGTCATCGTGCCGTCGAGCTTCAGCAACTGCAAGTACGCATTCAGGTCGTGGTCCGCGGAAGCCGTGTCGAGGATGAAATCGAAGCTCCCGGCATGCTTCTGCATCTCTTCACTGTTCCGCGAATTCACCACTTCGTCGGCGCCCAACCGTTTCGCGTCCGCGGCTTTGTTTGGCGAAGTGGTGAGAAGCACCGTGTGCGCGCCGAAAGCATGCGAGAACTTCACGCCCATGTGACCCAGCCCGCCCAGGCCCACCACGCCCACTTTTTGTCCCTTGCGCACATTCCAGTGGCGCAGCGGCGAATAGGTGGTGATCCCCGCGCAAAGCAGCGGCGCCGTGCCCGCCAAGTCGAGCCCCTTCGGTACGCTCAGGACATACTTTTCATCCACCACGATGCCGGTCGAATACCCGCCATACGTGACGCCGCCGAGAATCTTGTCCTCACCGTTGTAGGTCAGCGTCAAGCCGCTTTCGCAATATTGCTCTTCGCCGGCTTTACAGGCTGGGCACACGCGGTCCGAGTCCACCATGCAGCCCACGGCCGCAATGTCGCCCGCCTTGAACTTGGTCACCGCGCTGCCGACCTTCGTCACGCGGCCCACAATTTCGTGGCCTGGGACGACGGGATAAACCGTTGGCATCACTTCTTTCCATTCGTTGCGCACCTGGTGCAAATCCGAATGGCAAACGCCGCAGAAAAGGATTTCGATCTGCACATCCTGGGCGCGAGCCTCGCGCCGCGGAATGCTGAACTTCGCCAGTCCCGAAGTCGGGCTCTGGGCCGCAAAAGCGCCAGCCGTAAAGGTCTGGGGTTTCCCCGAAGTTGTTTGTTTCGCTGGTTGTTGCGCTGCTTCACTCATTTCGGTCTTCCTCCAAACTTGATTTTTTCAAACATCGACATGCCCGGCTCCCAGCCGGTTCCTGGAAACTGTTATACGCCATTGGATTAAATTCAGCGTGCAATGGTCACTTCCTTCTTCGGGAATGGTGGGCCCGCCTCCGCTGAAGCTACGGCGGGTTGGCGAACTGCTTGCCAAAAAGTGGAAATATATGGGGGAAAAATCAAGAATGTCGGCGCGCCGACATTTTTGCGTGAATGGCTGAAACAGGGGAGACCGTAGAAAAGAGCTTTGGTTAGACATACCACCTACCCCCCTGTTTTTGCGTATGTAGGGGAAATAAAAGACTTAGGAGGCGGCTTTGCGTATGTGGGGGAAACAAAGGAGATAACAGGCAGCCATTAGCCGACAGCTGACAGTCCACAGCCGACCCGTTCGGCAAGCCCAGGGCAGGCAGTGAAGAGCGGACAAAGACAAAGTCTAACGCAGAGGCGCTGAGGACGCAGAGATTCGCTGAGGCGGCGGGGAGGCGAGGGGTGCGCTTTTGGAAAGGTCGCATTGGATCACGAGGGCGCAATTCTGCCGGATGCTGCGTGGCATGTACCAGCCGGTAACTCCCCCTCCCCCCTGTTTTTCGTAAGTGACCGAAATAATGGAGTTGAAGTCCTTTGTTTTGTATCAGTTTATAAGTGGTGGAAACACGGGACTTAACTGAGGAGGGTTTTCGACCGAGAAGGGGCGGGGTGTGTAGAGAGACCAATCCCCGCGCGAACATTATCCATTGTCTCGCATTAGTAACAATTAGTCAATAGTATTCCGTAGTACTGGGACGATTTTGCGCTGAAACAGTAACGGGCGGGGATCGGAGATTGAAAATTGAGAGTCAGATGTTAAACGTTGAGTTTCCAGAAAAATGAGAAGCTTAGGCGTCCCCGGGACCCGGGTACCAAAACCCGGAACCCGGGGCACCAGGCAATTCGTATTGCAGAAGTTAGTCCATTATTAGATAGTTCCCTTAGAATTTAACTGTTCTGCCAGGAATGCCAATGCGCCTATCCTCAGCACAGTGAATTTCAGATTATAGTGATTGACTTCGAAACGGCGTCAGTTCGGTCGGCCCATTTTCGCTGGTCAGATGATCTTTACCGGAGGACCCTGCAGGCTGATTGGAGCCCGCTTAGACTCAATCGAGGAATCCGCGCGGACTTCCGAACGACAGACGAATTTGAAAAGGAGTTAAATGATATAGGAACACCGCTTCACCACAGAGTGAAGGGCGCGGTTGGCCTCCGCGACATTTTCGTCTATCCAGATTTTCTAATTAGGACTCAGGCTCCTAAACCCTCGCTACACGAAGTCCGAGGGGCAAATCTTCTGCGTTATGTTTCCGATGCAGAGAGAGTTGTTTTCCAATTTCCTGCCTTAGGCGGGAAAACATCTTTGTCGAGAATTCTATGCACTGACCTCCTCACAGATCTTGAGATTGTGCCAATTCTCCTTAGCGGCAGACAAATTCAGTCCGCAGTCGAGACTCGATTGACAAAGGCGTGCTGGGACAGATTTGAATACCAATACGGAAACGATATGTTGGAATCCTTCCGACAGCTCGAGCGGCCAAAGAAGGCTCTGATCATCGATGACTGGCATGAGGCAAGGCTTAATCCGGATGGGCGACGAAACTACCTTGAGATCGCGGGGCGGTATTTTGGGAAAATTCTGCTATTTACAGACGAGCTCTTTCAAATCCAAGAAATGGTGAATAACTCGCCTGACACACTACTTGCTTTCGACTATGCAAGCGCGATGGAATTTGGCCACGCCTTGCGGGGTGAACTCATTGACCGGTGGGTCTCGCTCGGAAGGGAGCATGTCGCCTCCATGCGCGACCTGGCGAGGGAAATCGAGGAAACGGAGAATCTGGTTCGGGATCTAATTGGAAAGAAGACGCTGCCCTCCGTTCCTTTCATAGTTGTATGCATTCTTCAAGCGGATCAAGAGGACAAGGCGGAAGCTCCCGAGGCCGGCTCGTTCGGATATTTGTACGAGGTTCTTGTCACCACGGCTCTAAACATGAGTTCAGGGCGTAAGGTGCAGCTCGAGAAGAAATACGTATTTTTATCCATGCTCGCGTATGAGATGTTCAGCCAGAACGTGGATACTGTCAGCTCAACGAGGGCGAGACAAATAGCAGAGGCATACGCGCTCTCCCACCTGGTCAAGATAGATGTCGATACTCTTCTCACGGACCTAGAAGAGGCGCGAGTCCTGAATAAGCTCGATGGCAATTACCACTTTTATTACAGCCACCTCCTTTATTACTTCGTTGCGCGATACTACAAAGATAATCTATCGGGAGATAGCGGGGATAAGCTGAGAAGCGAGATTGAGGAGATGGCGAATCGTATCTCCTCCGACAAGTACTCTACGATTCTAATGTTTCTCATCTACCTGACCCGCGATTCAACGGGGTTGATTGGGCAGCTGACGCAGAACGCTGATCGCATATATCACGATGCGGCCCCGAGTGACTTGGATTCGGATGTCGATTTTCTCAACAAATTTTGTGATGAAACGCAGATCGATATTCCGGAGCAAGAAGTGGACCTGGTCGAAAATCGCAAGCAAAGGCGGGAACTGAGTGATCGCGTTGACAAAAGCGCTGAGAGTCTAAAAAGTGCAAGCAGTAAGGATTTTGAGTATTCCGACGGTCTTCCCGATTCTGATAAATTTAACCTCGCCTATAGGCATATTGAGCTCCTGGGGCAAGTCTTAAGAAATTTCCCCGGCACCCTTCCCGGTTCCGAGAAACTGGCCATATTGCGCGCAACCTATCTCTTGGGTCTCCGCCTAATGAGAACCATCCTCCGACTCTTCGAATCTTCATATTCTATCTATGCAAATGTGATCAGAGAATCACTCTCCGAGGGTGAAGACCCTCCTCCCGAAGCTGTCTTGAAGATTCGCGACCTTGTCGACCGACTAATGTTCATGCTAAACAGATTGGTTGTCTTAGGTATCTTGGCTAAGATCTCCTCAAGCGTGGGTTTGGCGGACTTGGAGAGCGCATACGCAGCAGTATTGACCCAACTGCAAGAGACGAACGCGACTCGACTATTAGACCTCGCGGTAAAGCTCGATCATCTTGGTGGATTCCCAGAAACTGAGGTGCGGCGCTTGCGGACAGAGTTCCGCAAAAATCCGTTCGCGGAAGTCCTTCTGAAAGACCTAGTGGCGATGCATATCCAAAAGTTTGACGTGAGTCGTTCGCTCAGGCAGCGGCTGGCAGCATTATTCAAACTGAACCCAAATGCCCCTGCGTTGATTGATCCCGGCCGCAAAAGGTAGAAGCGGGGTCTGGCAGGCGACCCGGATATCAGCCTCCTCATTCTTGCGCGGCCTCGGTTGTTCGAACGAGCAAACTTTCCCCGCTCCCCAATCACGACGACACGGAGGGTGGCGGGTGGGCCGGAGAATTTGACTGACAAAGATGCATATAGAAACATCGCCGCGGTAGTTCGTCCGATACTAATTTTGTGGAGAGAAGCACAAATAGCAACTCAACCGATATGCTGGGGGAGAAGAATGTGTCGCACCTACGGCGCTTCGGATTTCTTGTGGGGAATGCAACCCAGTGCTCACGCACTGGGCTAGTTTATGCCGCGCCTCCGGCGCTCGAGAGGCGCTATAGGGAGACGTCGGGCTCACTACTCGATGAGGAGCCCACGCTTTGTAAAAAGCACCCTTCGGCTGAGCTCAGGGCAGGCCCTTCGGCCCCGGTGAAACACACGGGGCGCAAAAAACGCGCTGGGCTCAGGGCAGGCCCTTCGATTGATCTCAGGGCAGGCAAGGGTGCGGCACCGGCGTGAATTGCGTTTTGCGCGTATGCGTGAAAGATGTGTCGCACCTCTGGCGCTTGGCATCTTTATACACCAACTACCCAGCGCTTACGCGCTGGGCTAACTTATGCCGCGCCTACGGCGCTACGGAGGTGCCCGCTGCGCGTTTTCTCAATCTCGACGAACGCCGGAGGCGTGCCAGAATTTAGCCCAGCCCGTAAGGGCTGGGGACTAAAGTCAGGATAAATTCGAACGCCGGAGGCGCGGCACCTAGCCAAAGACAAATTTCGGATCAAATTCGATCCTGTGTTTTTTCAACAATGCGAGGAATTCTGAATCGAAACTCATTTTTCTGTGATGCGCCTCCTGATTTTCTATGTAGCGAATGACCGTGGGGACAATAGAGCTGCTCACGCTAAAAGCTCCGTACCCCTGCTGCCATGCGAATTTATGACCTTCCTCACTCGCCCATCGTGAAGAATTGGATTTGATGGCTAGAACCGCCTTTGCCACGGCCAGGGTCGGGGGAATTTGAATTAGGAAATGAATGTGATCTTCCGTCCCTCCAATTGCGAGAACAGGGATGTCGAATTTTTTGCAAATGCCGGCCGCGTAAGCCCACA
>Ga0210406_10001042_pt1 | contig 35372 bp, 31 predicted proteins | sample IncBWC30MmetaG_FD_155454 | JGI IMG/M metagenome (GOLD analysis project Ga0210406, IMG submission 155454) | Forest soil microbial communities from Barre Woods Harvard Forest LTER site, Petersham, Massachusetts, United States - Inc-BW-C-30-M | ecosystem: Environmental > Terrestrial > Soil >... | reverse complement strand
CGATTTGGCGCGTCTTCGGATCTGACATGGCGCCGGCAAACACGCCTGCAAACTGCGGATGACCCTCGTCGATGATGCATTTTTCCATGGACGTCGTAGCGAAGGGACAGCCGAGGGCTTCGATCGCCTTCTGTGCCTGCTTCTGCAAGCCGAGCCGCAAGATCGTGAAGGCCGGAAATGCGACGACGGATTTTGCAGTGGTGAGGCGCTCTGCGATGATCGCCATCGCCCTCTGCAATGCTGCTTCGTTTGAGCGGGGCACGATCGGCTTCACGTCAGCCGGCATGACTGGGGACAAGGCGTAGTCCGACGGTACGGCGATGTAGGCGGGCTGATTGTTGCGGCGCGCCTGCCCGATGACGCGCTCCATTTCGACGATGCAGTTCTCCGGATTGATGATGGCATGGCAGCACGCGGCACCCGCGGACAGTTCGACGAAATTGCCGAAGACGCCGTCGCCAAGCGTGTGATGGGCAATCTTGCCCAAACGCTGGTTCTGATAGGAAGGCATTCCGACGACGTGGAAGACCAGCGATCGTTCCGCCTTGGCGCCCATCACGCCATTCAAGGCCGACAGCTCGCCAACACCATAGGTCGTCACCAACATCGCCGCGCCCCGGATACGGGCATAGCCGTCCGCCGCGTAGGACGCATTCAACTCGTTGGCACAGCCGATCCACTTCACCTTCGCACTGCTGTCGACCGCATCGCAGATCGGAAACGCGTAGTCGCCGGCAACACCAAAGCAATGGCTGATACCCTCTGCGGCAAGACGCTCGACGATGTAATCGGCCACATTGACCGCCTTCCCCATTCCCGACGGCTCGGTCTGTCGAACTTGTTCAGTCATGGCGTTCTCCTTTTCACCGGGCGCCCATGGTAACCGCATCACGCAACTCCGCGCGAGGGGATCATGCGTCAACACGGCTTTCCCAATGCATGAGCCGACGCCCCGACCCCTCAGGTTGAAGACGTCGCCTCTTGGGCTCATACCGACGAAAACGGGCGTTCGTCCAAATGTCGGCTGTTGGGGTGCGCCGGAAATGGCTACCTGTGGCCAAAGACAACGCGAATGGACCCATCGTGAACCTCGATGGGCCGTGAAGCTCAGGACGTCATGTTGCGGCCCGCGGCGATGTGGCGGGGAGCGCACCTATGGACTGCTGCACCTCGCCCGGCACGTGATAGTCGCGCATGACGGTGCGGCTGTCGCGCAGGCCGCACGCCTCTCGCTGCACCACGAACATCCAGAGCGCGTGTCCGGCCTCCGCCACTAAAATGCGCCGTGCCTGCTGCGTTGACGCCGGAGCGCCCGAGCGCGGATGGGCGGCATCGAACTCCCGCAGCCTGGCGAGGGCCGCTTCCAGCGCTCGCCCCATCCGTCCGAGCGCAAAGGCCTGCTCCTGGGCGATCTCATAGCTGAGAACGTCGACGGGAGCGCGATGAAGGCGAAAATCGCGGGACATCGCCCATGTATAGCGCCACACGGGCTGGATGCGAAGGCGTCTGCGCGATAACGCCTAACCCTTTTGCGGCAGGTTGGTCCGGATGTGCAGCTCGCGCAACTGCTTCGGCGTTGCTTCAGATGGCGCGCCCATCAACAGGTCCATGGCCTGCTGGTTCATCGGGAACAGCGAGATCTCACGCAGATTGGTCGTGCCGCACAACAGCATGACGATGCGATCAAGGCCCGCGGCCATGCCGCCATGCGGCGGCGCGCCGTACTGGAAGGCGCGATACATGCCGCCGAAGCGTTCGATCACTTCGTTCTCGCCATAGCCTGCGATCTCGAACGCCTTCACCATCGCCTCGGGTCGATGATTGCGGATGCCGCCTGAGGCGATCTCGTAGCCGTTGCAGGTGATGTCGTACTGGAACGCCTTGATGCTCAGCGGGTCCTGCGTCTTGAGCGCCTCAAGCCCGCCTTGCGGCATCGAAAACGGATTGTGCGAGAAGTCGACCTTCTTGTCGTCCTCATTGTACTCGTACATCGGAAAGTCGACGATCCAGGCGAGCTCGAACCGCTCCTTGTCGACGAGGTTCAATTCCTCGCCGAGCCTGGTGCGCGCAAGGCCTGCGAACTTCCAGAACTTGTCGGGCTCGCCCGCGACGAAGAACGCGGCATCGCCCTCGCTCAGGCCGAGCTGCTCGCGGATCGCCGCGGTGCGTTCGGGGCCGATATTATTGGCCAGAGGACCGGCGCCCTCGCCGCCCTCGCGCCACATGATGTAGCCGAGCCCCGGCTGACCCTCGCCTTGCGCCCAGGAGTTCATGCGGTCGCAGAAGGCGCGGCTGCCGGCACCCTTGCCGGGGATCGCCCAGACCTGGTTCTTCGCGTCTTCCAGCAGCCGCGCGAACACCTTGAACCCCGAGCCGCGGAAATGCTCGGAGACCTCCTGCATCACGATCGGGTTGCGCAGGTCGGGCTTGTCCGAGCCGTATTTGCGCGTCGCCTCGGCAAAGGGAATCCGCGGCCAGTTCTTGGTCACCGGCTTGCCCTTGGCAAATTCCTCGAACACGCCGCCGATCACCGGCTCCATGGCCGCGAACACGTCGTCCTGGGTGACGAAGCTCATCTCGACATCGAGCTGATAGAACTCGCCCGGCAGGCGGTCGGCGCGCGGGTCCTCGTCACGGAAGCAGGGCGCAATCTGGAAATAGCGGTCGAAGCCCGACATCATCAGCAGCTGCTTGTATTGCTGCGGCGCCTGCGGCAGCGCGTAAAACTTGCCGGGATGAATCCGCGACGGCACCAGAAAGTCGCGCGCGCCCTCCGGCGAGGACGCCGTCAGGATCGGGGTCTGGAATTCGAAGAATCCCTGGTCCTTCATGCGCCTGCGCATGGAATCGATGACTGCGCCACGCGTCATGATGTTCTGGTGCAGCCTTTCGCGGCGCAGGTCGAGGAAGCGGTATTTCAGCCGGATGTCTTCGGGATAGTCCTGCTCGCCGAACACCGGCAGCGGCAGTTCGCCCGCCGGACCCAGCACCTCGATATCGCGGACATAAAGCTCGACCCTGCCGGTCGGCAGGTCCGGATTGTCGGTGCCCTCCGGACGGCGGCGCACATTGCCTTCCATCCGCACCACCCATTCCGAGCGGAGCTTCTCGGCATCCTTGAACGCGGGTGAATCGGGGTCGGCCACGCATTGCGCCAGGCCGTAATGGTCGCGCAGGTCGATGAACAGCACCCCGCCATGGTCGCGGATGCGATGGCACCAGCCGGACAGGCGGACCGTCTCTCCGATATGGCTCTCGCGGAGCGCGCCGCAGGTATGGGTCCGGTAACGATGCATGATGTCCTGTCGGGATGTCTTGGGGTCGATGTCTTGGGGTCAGTGTCTCGGGGTCGGTGTCGGGTCGGCGTTGCTGGATCAGGTTGGAGCCATCGGCGGCAATAGGCCTGCCCGAAGGGCTGTGGGTTTACCCGAGGCGAACCTGCGCGGCAACCGAGCGCGCGGGCGATTTGGGCTCGAAAAAGCCGGGCTCGACGCCTATCTTACCGGACATGACGGTTCATTTCCCCTTCCAGAACTCCTACGCGGCGCTGCCGGCGAATTTTTTCGCCCGAGTCGCGCCGACGCCGGTTGCTTCCCCCCGGATGATCAAGCTGAACCGGCCGCTCGCGATGCAACTGGGGCTCGATCCCGATGTGCTGGACAGCCCTGAAGGCGCGGAAATCCTGTCGGGCAAGACGGTCCCCGACGGCGCCGATCCGATTGCGATGGCCTATGCGGGCCACCAGTTCGGGCATTTTGTTCCACAGCTCGGAGATGGCCGCGCCATCCTGCTGGGCGAGGTCATCGACAAAGACGGCATCCGCCGCGATATCCAGCTCAAAGGGTCGGGACCGACGCCCTTCTCGCGCCGCGGCGACGGCCGTGCCGCGCTGGGGCCCGTGCTGCGCGAATATATCGTGAGCGAAGCGATGTTCGCGCTCGGCATCCCGACCACGCGCTCGCTCGCGGCGGTGATCACCGGCGAGCCCGTGATGCGCGAGACGGTGCTGCCCGGCGCGGTGCTGACCCGCATTGCCGCAAGCCACATCCGCGTCGGCACCTTCCAGTATTTCGCGGCACGCCGCGACACGGAGGCGGTGCGGCGGCTCGCCGGTCACGTCATCGCCCGCCATTACCCGGCGCTTGCAGGCACTGAGCGCCCCTATCACGCATTGCTGGACGCGGTGACCGGACGCCAGGCCGAGCTTGTCGCGCGCTGGCTGCTGGTCGGCTTCATCCATGGCGTCATGAACACCGACAACACCTCGATTTCCGGCGAGACGATCGATTACGGCCCGTGCGCCTTCATGGATGCCTACGACCCCGCGACCGTGTTCAGCTCGATCGACGAGATGGGCCGCTATGCCTATGCCAACCAGCCCCGGATCGCGTTGTGGAATCTGACGCGACTGGCCGAATGCCTGCTGCCGCTGTTTGCCGACGACCAGGACAAGGCGATCGAGGAAGCGCAACCCATGCTCGGTCATTTTCCGGAAAAGTTCTCTGCCGCCTATCAGGCCGGCCTGCGGCGGAAGATTGGCCTGTTCGGTGAGCGCGATGGCGACGATGCGCTGGTGCAGGACCTGCTCGACGCGATGACCGACGGCAAGGCCGATTTCACCCTGACCTTCCGACGGCTGAGCGAGGCCGCCGCCGATCCGGCCGCCGATGCCGATGCTCGAACATTGTTCGCGGAGCCTGCCGCCTATGACGAATGGGCGGCGCGCTGGCGGCAACGCACGTCCGAGGAACCGCAATCGCCAAGCGAACGACGGCGGGCGATGCGCACGGTCAATCCGGCCTTCATCCCGCGCAACCATCGGGTCGAAGAGGCCATCCAGGCTGCCGTCTTGAGCGACGACTTCGCTCCCTTCGAGAAGGTTTTGACGGTGCTGTCAAAACCCTATGACGACCAACCGGAATTCGCCGCCTATGCCGATCCGCCCGAGCCGCATCAGCGCGTGCTGCAGACCTTCTGCGGAACGTAAGGCGTTGACGGCGAATCCGTTGGAGCCCGCCGGTGCGAGTCGCGACCCTGATACCCTCGAAATGCAAGGCTTGAATTCGTCGCAAGACCCTTGACATAAAAGCGCTTTCGGCCAACGCCTGTTTACATGGATTTGATTACGACCACTTCGGAACTCGCAGCCGCTTGCGAGCGCCTCGCCCAGCACCCGGTCATTACCGTCGACACAGAGTTCCTGCGCGAGACTACCTACTACCCCCTGCTCTGCGTCGTGCAGATGGCGAGCCCGGACGAAGCGCTCGTCGTCGACGCGCTCGCCGAGGGCATCGATCTCAAGCCCTTCTTCGACCTGATGGCGGACGAGAAGGTTCTGAAAGTCTTCCACGCCGCGCGCCAGGACATCGAGATCGTGTGGCATCGCGCCAACATCATCCCGCACCCGATCTTCGATACGCAGGTCGCCGCCATGGTGCTCGGCTACGGCGACAGCATCGCCTACGATCAGCTCGTGGAGCGCATCACCGGCCACCGGCCGGACAAGACCCACCGCTTTACCGACTGGTCGCGGCGGCCATTGACCGCGGAGCAGGTCCATTACGCGGTATCCGACGTGACCCATCTGCGCGACGTGTTCACGGCGCTTGATGCCGACCTGAAGAAACGCGGCCGCAACGACTGGGTCAGCGAGGAGATGGAGATCCTGACCTCGCCACGGACCTACGACTTCCATCCCGAGCGCGCCTGGGAGCGGCTGAAGACGCGGGTGCGCAAGCCGAAGGAATTGGCGGTGCTGATGGAGATCGCGGCCTGGCGCGAACAGGAGGCGCAGAGCCGCGACGTTCCGCGCAGCCGCGTGCTCAAGGACGACGCGGTCGGCGATATCGCGACCCACGCGCCGACCACGATCGAGCGGCTCGCCAGCCTGCGCTCGCTGCCGAAGGGTTTTGAGCGTTCAAAATGGGGCGCCGATGTCTTGGCCGCCGTGCAGCGGGGACTGGCGCGCGAGCCCTCGACGCTGCCGAAGCTCGAAAAGCCGCGCAACAATTCGAACGGCGCCGCGATCGTCGAACTGCTGAAGGTCCTGCTGCGGATGACCTCGGAACGCCACGCCGTCGCCACCAAGGTGATCGCAACCGTGGACGATCTCGAGCAGATCGCCGCCGACGACGAGGCCGATGTGGCGGCGCTTCACGGCTGGCGGCGCGAGCTGTTCGGCGAGGCTGCACTCGCGCTCAAGCATGGCCGGCTGGCGCTGGCGATCGAAAGAGGCCGTGTCATCCACGTCAATCGCGGCTGACGGCTAGAGCATCATCATGCTCTAGCTCTTTGTTTGAGCATGATCCCTCGGGTCAAGCCCGAGGGCATGCTTTTCGGAAAACGGTTTCCACCCCGCATCAAGTGCGGGGCAGGCCTTTTCCGGATCATGCTCTAGCGCATCATCACACCGCAATCCTACCGCTCGCGCCGATCAGGTCGTCGCTTCGCACGATGCCCGCGAAATTGCCGATGACCTTGACGACCGACTGCTTGTAGGACGCGACGTCTCCGACGCCGCTGCGCCGGCAGGCGACGGCATCGCTGACCACCTGATAGCGGTCGCTGCGGTGAAATCCGTCGACCACGGTCGACAACACCGTCTCGTCGAGGGAAAAGCCCATCAGCACGCAGCGAATGGATCGCAGATTGGACATGTATTCGGCATACCGCGTCGAACTATAGGCCGACGGCAGCGGATGCTCGAAGGCGAGTTCTCCCGGCCTCGGCTTCATTTCGGCGATCCAGTTCGTCAAATTCGATGCCGGATTGAACCATGCGGCCTGAGCGATCCGCTTCAGGTGCATGACGGGCCAGAGATTGTCGCGCCAGAGCGTCATCAATTCGAGACAGCGCAACATGACCACATCCGCGTCGCTGATGACATGGCTGCGCCCTTCGGTCAGATATTCAATCTGGAGGTCGGCGCAGATCAGGATCGGCGGATCGTTATCGAACGAGACAGCCATCTTTCGATTTGAACTCATTTTCATGCGAGCGCCGGGTCGCGCAGCGGCGATGCGGCGGCTCGGGTTGACGAGAGATCGAGAACGCCGGGCCGGTCCCAGTCGCCCTCGGGGCGGATGATGACATAGGGATCGCTGTCCAGCGTGATGGCGTCGGCACTGGGTTCGATATCGAGCACCATCTCCGTGTAGGAGAAATCGGAGAAGGTGAGCTTGCGGTTGTGACCGAGCGGCTTGGCGCCGAAATGCGCCCAGAAATCGACCAGCCGGTCCTGCGCCTGGCCGTAGATCTTGCGAAAACCCTTGCGCTTGACGTATTCGACGCTCGCCTGCACCAGCTTGAACGACACCCGCGTGCGTCGAAACTGATGGCGGACGGCAAGGCGTTCCACCTTGGCGAACTCGCCGAAAAAACGCACGCGCAGGCACCCCGCCGGCTCCTTGCCGACGAATCCGATGAAATGAGCGGCAACCAGATCGTTGCCGTCGAACTCCTCCTCGATCGGACAATCCTGCTCCGCGAGATAGACCGCGGCGCGGATCGCAGTGACCAGCATGAGGTCGTTCGGATCGCGCGCGATGCGGATGGTGATCGCGCGGGACTCGTTGTTCAGCGAAGGCGCTTTAGTGCCGTGCATCTGCATGACTCCTGACTGACATTGAGATACAAGGTGCCGGCACGCGCGGTGGGAGGCGATTCCACGGCCGTTCGTAGGACCACAGGTTCGGCTGGAAGCTCGGGATCGGCGCGAAGCCCAGCGCGATCAGGAGATCGCGCCCGGCCGTGCTCGACGGCTGCGCGAAGTAATCGGCGCTCACAAATCGCGGCCGCCTCAAATATTCGGCGACATTGGCCAATCCGACCGTGGCCCGTCCATGGCCGGCAAGCGCCCACACATAGATCGCCGACGCGCCCTCATCCGGCTGCGCCAGATAGTCGCGGCTCGGGTTCTTCAGATCGATCTCATCGAGCAGCAGCGCGTCGTGACCGCGGCAATTGAGGTAAAGAAAGGCAATGCCGCCAAGCAGAGTACCGTTGCGCTCAAGCGCAAAGATCGATTCCGGATCATCGCGCAGGAACTGGACGAGGCCCGCTTCCGAGGCATTGACCCCCGGAATCTCCCTTTTTGCGATGGCTGTCAAGCCGGCGAGCTGCTCGCAAGCCGCCGGCCGTGCGACGATTGCGGTGGTCGTTGGCAGCCGATCCAAGTCATGCCTGCCAAAGTCATGCCGGCCAAAGTCATGCCGGCCAAAGTCATGCCGGCCAAAGTCGTGCCGGCGGTCAAAATGACCGCTTTCTCGCATCTCTGTCTGCATTTATTGTCCCTGCTTGTGGTCACAATGATAGCTGACGGGATGGGCGGGTATGCCGCAACATTTGCATCGGGGTGCTGCATTGATGCAGCGCAGAAGAGTGGAGGATGCTCCCAACGCGTCATGGGAGGATTTGCGCGCATTTCTGCTCTGCGCGCGGCATCAGAGCTTCCGGAATGCCGCGGAGGTGCTTGGCATGACCGGTACCACTCTGATGCGGAAGATCGATCGGCTCGAGGAAGAGCTCGGCTTCAAGCTTTTCATTCGCGATCAATCGGGACTGTCGCTCAGCGACGAAGGCAAGGCGCTGCTGTTCGATGTCGAACAGATGGAACGGCTGAGCTTCAATATCTTCCGCCGCGCCTCGCTATCAACCGACACGCACGGCTCGGTGCGCGTCGCAGTCACCGAGGGACCGGGCAATTTCTGGGTCCTTCCAAGGTTGATCGATTTTCAGAGAACCTATCGCAAGATCATGGTCGACCTGCGCTGCGCCATGGAGCAGGCCGACGTGTCGCGTCTCGAAGCCGATATCTCTGTCCAGTTCGAGCGGCCGACCAATCCCGACGTCATCGTCACCAGGCTCGGCCGGCTGCACATCTACACCTATTGCTCCGAAGCCTATCGCGACACCTATGGCGTACCGACATCTCTCGCCGATCTGAAGAACCACCGGATCATCAAGCAACATGGCGTGCAGCTCGATGAGACCGGCTATGCGCGCATTCTTCGCCTTGAGTCGCTCGAAGGCATCGTGGGCATCTCGACCAATTCGAGCGTCGCGGTTCTCTACGCGGTCGAGCGCGGAGCAGGCGTCGGCTTCCTGCCCACATCGGCGATCGCACTCGGCGCCCGCCTCGTGCCCATCGATCTCGGCATCAATTACCACATGGATCTCTGGTTGACCTATCACCGCGAGTTCCGCCATTCAGACCGGCATAAGCTCGTGATCGAATGGCTGAAAAGCATTTTCGATCCGAAGGCCTATGCCTGTTTCCGCGACGAGTTCATTCACCCGAACGAGCTCGTGCCGCTGATGGCGGCGTCACGGGAAAATTTCGGGCTGCAGGGCTATGTGGCGCCCAAGCCATTCTAGAGCCTTTTCCGTTCCGATTGAATCGGAACGAAGGCTCTAGTCTCTTGTTCTGACGCGTTTTCTTCACGCGAACCGGTACCCACTTCGCTCGAAAACGCTCTAAAGCCATTCTGACGCCATCCTGACGCGCGCCGCGCACCCACCTACCATTTGCGTTCGACTCTCGGCGCGCTTTCCGGCCAAACTGCCCTGAGTTCCCATCCATTCGACCGAACGAGGCCGTAGGCGCCTGGCGATCGGCGGAAATTGTGCTCGCGCCACCACAGAGCAATCCACTTGTCCGGTCGGACAATGGTCCAATTTCCTGAGCGCCGCCAGAGGCTTGCTAACGCGGGAAATTCGTGTTGCAATCCTGCCTGCAATCGGATTTTGGCCGTTCGACCGTGCGTTTCGCGATTTGGAAATCAAGACTTGTGAAATCAAGCAGGACTTCCCGAAGCCCGTTTGTGGCGTGGCACGTGAAAACGTGGCCGCGTCTTTTTTTGGTCTAGAGCAGGAGACAGGCGATGCCCAAGGGTACCGTCAAGTGGTTCAACCCGACCAAGGGCTATGGGTTCATCAAGCCCACCGTCGGCGAGAAGGACGTGTTCGTCCACATCTCGGCGGTCGAGCGCGCGGGACTCTCGACCCTCAACGAAAATCAGATCGTGGAATATGACCTCGTGGAAAACCGCGGCAAGGCCTCCGCGGAAAACCTGAAGGTCTCGTAAACCAAAACGCTATCAATCGGCGCGAGCGTCGCGATTGCAGTCCCGGCGGCCTTTCTGCCGGCCATGCAGCGCGAGCGCTGCGATTGCTTGACCGGAGCGGAGCAATGCTTACTCCAAGTCCGCGTCAACGTGACTGAAGGGACCGGCCTCCACCGCAGGAGAAATCAGGAAATTGCCTGATCCAGCGCCGGCCGTCGTCCTGCAAATATCCGCTTCGAGCTGCACGCCGCCGCTGGCCAGCAACCGCAGCGCATCGGGATAGATGCGATGCTCGACCTCCAGAATGCGCTCCGACAGGGTCTGCGCCGTGTCGTGATCACTGACGGCGACCGCGCCCTGCATCAGGATCGGTCCGGCATCGGTCTCGGGGATCACGAAATGCACGGTCGCGCCGGAGATCTTCACCCCCGCACGCAGGGCCTGGCCATGCGGATCCAGGCCGCGGAACGATGGCAGCAGCGAGGGATGAATGTTGAGCATCCTGCCGTACCAGCGCTGCACGAAGTCGGCGGTGAACAGCCGCATGAAGCCGCCAAGGCAGATCAGCTCGACCCGATGTTCATCGAGCACGGCCTGCAACGCTGCCTCGAACGCCGCGCGATCCTTGCCGAACGACTTGCTTTCGACGACCGCCGTCGGAATGCCGCTGGCCTTCGCCCGCTCCAGGCCGCCCGCGTCGGCGCGGTTGGCGACCACGACCGCGATCTGCGCCGGATAATCTTCCGCCGCAGCGGCATGCATCAGCGCCGCCATGTTCGATCCGCGGCCCGAGATCAGGATGGCGACGCGGCGCTTCATGCCTTCACGCTTCATCCCTTCACGCTTCATCCCTTCACCTGGCAAGATCGAGATGGCCGTTATAGACGACGCGACGGTCGTCGGCGGCGGGAATCACTTCGCCAAGCAGCGCGACGCTCTCGCCGGAAGAGGTGAGAACCTCCGTCACTTGCTCGACGGCATCGGGCTCGATGATCGCGATCATGCCGATGCCGCAGTTGAAGGTGCGCAACAATTCGAGCTCGGCAATGCCGCCCTGCTCGGCGAGCCATTTGAAGACCGGCAGCACCGGCACGCGCGCGAGATCGATGCCGACGCCGAGGCCTTTGGGCAGCACGCGCGGGATGTTGTCGGTGAAGCCGCCACCGGTGATGTGCGCCAGCCCCTTCACCGCAGCGGTCTCACGGATCGCGCGCAGGCATGATTTCACATAGAGCCGCGTCGGCGTCAGCAGCGCGCCGCCGAGCGTCATGACCGGCGAGAACGGCGCCTGCGCATCGAAGGGAAGACGGGATTGCTCGACGACCTTGCGCACCAGCGAGAAGCCGTTGGAGTGAACGCCCGAGGAGGCAAGCCCGATCACCGTATCGCCCGCGGTGATGTCGGCACGCGGCAGCAGCGTGCCACGCTCGGCCGCGCCGACCGCAAAGCCTGCAAGATCATAGTCGCCGTCCCTGTAGAGGCCGGGCATCTCCGCGGTCTCGCCGCCGATCAGCGCACAGCCGGCCTCGCGGCAACCCTCGGCGACTCCCGCAACAACCGCCGCAGCCGCCTCGGGGGCAAGCTTGCCACAGGCGAAGTAGTCCAGAAAGAACAGCGGCTCCGCGCCCTGCACGACAAGGTCGTTGACCGACATCGCCACGAGGTCGATGCCGATGCCGCCATGCAGGGCGGTCTCGATCGCGATCTTGACCTTCGTGCCGACGCCGTCGGTGGCCGCGACCAGGACCGGGTCCTTGAAACCCGCCGCCTTCAGATCGAACAGCCCGCCGAACCCGCCGATCTCGGCGTCGGCACCGGCGCGTGCGGTGGCGCGCACCATCGGCTTGATCAGGTCGACCAGCCGGTTGCCGGCGTCGATGTCAACGCCCGAATCTGCGTAAGTAAGCCCGTTCTTGCGCTCGGCCATGGTTAATTCCACAGTAATGCCGGCCTGTTACGTCGGATCGCGCCGGCATGCAATGGCTCGCAAGCTGTCCTCCCAAGGAGTATGTAGATAACACTCGGTCGTCCCCTTCAGGGGAGAGATTTTCTTTAGAATCAAACCGGTAGCCGGGAAGCGCCGTGTGAGTATTCCAAACTCCATTCCGAACATCATCACCCTTGCCCGCATCCTTCTGGTGCCGATCATCGTCTGGGCCATCGCGTCGAGCCAGATGGAGATCGCATTCACGGTCTTTGTCGTGGCCGGCGTCAGCGACGCGGTCGACGGATTTCTCGCCAAGCGGTTCAACATGACAAGCGAGCTGGGCGCGCTGCTCGACCCGCTCGCCGACAAGGCCCTCTTGGTGTCGATCTTCATCTCGCTCGGCATCTTCGGCGCGATCCCGCGCTGGCTGGTCATCCTGGTGGTGTCGCGCGATATCATGATCGTCGCGGCCGTGATCGTGTCGTGGCTGTTCGACAAGCCGGTTCAGATGAAGCCCTTGATGGTGTCGAAGCTCAACACCGTGGCCCAGGTCGGATTTGCGGCATTGGTGCTGGCCTCGCTCAGCTTCGGTTTTCAGCCGGCGCCCTATGATTTGATCCTGATGGGGTTCGTGACGGTCTTTACGCTGGTGTCCGTCTCGCTTTATCTCGTGGAATGGGTGCGCCACATGAGCACGATCGAGGCAAAGTAACCTGTCAAGGTAACTTGCCGAGATATGTTGCCAAGATAACTTGCCAAGCGCGTGGCGATCCCGGCATGGAGCGATTTCCTGTGGCGAGCCGCGTTCATCCCCGTCAATTGGCATTCGCATTGCCCCATACGGAGAGTCTTTCACGCGATAATTTTCTGGAAGGTCCCGCCAATGCCGCCGCGCTCGCGCTGATCGACGCCTGGCCGGAATGGCCGAGCCGGACCATGCTGCTCGCCGGCCCCGAGGGCTCGGGCAAGAGCCATCTCGCCGCGATCTGGGCCGAACAATCCGGCGCCCGCTCCACGTCAGCGCACACGCTCGCCGCCGCCGATGTGCCGGCGGAGCTTGCGACCGGCGCGCTGGTCGTTGAGGATCTGCGCGAGGCGGCATTCGACGAGCGCGCGCTGTTTCATTTGTTAAATCTGGCGCGCGAGGAACAAGCCTACATCCTGATCACCGCACGCGTGCCGCCCTCGGCGCTTGCGATCGAGCTGCGCGATCTGCGCTCCCGTCTGCGTGCCCTGCCCGTCGTGCCGCTGCTGCCGCCCGACGACCACCTGTTCCGCGCCCTGATCGTCAAATTCTGCACCGACCGTCAGCTTGCCGTCGACGAACAGGTCGTCAGCTACCTCGCAACCCGGCTTGAGCGGTCCTATGCCGCCGCACGGCGGGCGATCGCGCTGTTGGATAAGGAAGGCTTAAGGCAGGGCCGGCCGGTCACCAGGGCCCTGGCATCCGAATTGCTGGGGAAGTCGTGACATCTTCCTGCCATCTTGACGCGGCGCAGGCAGGAAACATCATATCAGGGGGTTATGTTTATGCCGGATCGACTGACCGCCGCCGCAAGCCTTGTTTCGAGATGGACCGAATTCTCATGGAAGCACAGCAAGCCATTGTAATCGAACAGGAAAAGGCAGATTTTGAAGCCCTCCCCTCAGTCACGGCGAGCCCCGAGCGCTTCATCAACCGCGAGCTGTCCTGGCTGCATTTCAACCGAAGGGTATTGGAGGAAGCGGTCAATCCCGGCCATCCCGCGCTTGAGCGGGTCCGGTTCCTGTCGATTTCGGCAAATAACCTTGATGAGTTCTTCATGGTCCGCGTGGCCGGCATCAAGGCGCAGGTGCGCGAGGGGATCTCCGAACGCAGCCCCGATGGCCGCGGCCCCGCCGAGCAGCTCGTGCTCATCAACGAGACCGTTTCCCAGCTCGCCAGCGACCAGCAGGCGATCTGGCGCGATCTGCGCCGCATCCTCGCCGATGTCGGCATCGTTCTGGTCGACGGCCGCGACGTCACCAAGTCCGAACGGAACTGGATCGAGGATCATTTCCTTCACAACATCTTTCCGCTGCTCACGCCGCTGGCGATCGATCCCGCGCATCCCTTCCCGTTCATCCCGAGCCTCGGCTTCACCATCGCGCTGCATCTGACGCGCACCTCCGACGGCAAACCGATGAATGCGCTGATCCGCATGCCCGGCAAGATCGACCGTTTCATCCGCATGCCCGCCGGAAAAGACGGCGTGGCGCGGCTGATCACACTGGAGCAGGCCACCGCCTTGTTCATCAACCGCCTGTTTCCCGGCTACACCGTCAACGGCCAGGGCGCGTTTCGCATCATCCGTGATTCCGAAATCGAAATCGAGGAAGAGGCCGAGGACCTGGTGCGGCTGTTCGAGACTGCGCTGAAGCGGCGGCGCCGCGGATCGGTGATCCGTCTCGAGATGCAAGCCAACATGCCGGAGGAGCTGCGCGCCTTCGTGCAGCACGCGCTATCGGCGGCCGATGACGAAGTTTTCCTGGTTGACGGCGTGCTTGCGATGAATGAGCTGTCGCAATTGACCCGGCTCGACCGGCCTGATCTGGAATTCGCGCCCTATGTGCCGCGTCATCCCGAACGGGTGCGCGAACATGGCGGCGATATCTTTGCCGCGATCCGGCAGAAGGACCTGATCGTCCACCATCCCTACGAATCCTTCGACGTGGTCGTGCAGTTCCTGCAGCAGGCCACGCGCGATCCCGATGTCGTCGCGATCAAGCAGACGCTTTATCGGACCTCCAACAACTCGCCGATCGTTCGCGCCTTGGCCGAGGCAGCCGAAGCCGGCAAGTCGGTGACTGCGCTGATCGAGCTGAAGGCGCGGTTCGACGAGGAAGCCAATATCCGTTGGGCGCGCGACCTCGAACGCGCGGGCGTGCAGGTGGTCTACGGCTTTCTCGAACTGAAGACCCACGCCAAGCTGTCGATGGTCATCCGCCGGGAGGGCGGCGGTCTGACGACTTACGTCCACACCGGGACCGGCAACTACCATCCGGTGACGGCGCGCATCTACACCGACCTCTCTTATTTCACGTCAGATCCAGCCATCGGGCGCGACGCGGCGCGCGTCTTCAACTACATCACCGGCTATGCGGCGCCGAGCGATCTGGAGAAGATGGCGGTATCGCCGCTCACGCTGCGCAAGCGCATCATCGAGCACATCCGCATCGAGACCACCCACGCCCGTCACGGCAGGCCGGGCGCGATCTGGATGAAGATGAATTCGCTGGTCGACCCTGATATCATCGATGCGCTCTATGAGGCGTCGCAAGCCGGCGTATCGATCGAGCTCGTGGTGCGCGGGATCTGCTGCCTGCGGCCCGGGCTGCCCGGCCTGTCGGACAACATCCGCGTCAAATCGATCATCGGCCGTTTCCTGGAGCACGGGCGGATCTACTGCTTCGGCATGGGCCAGGGCCTGCCGGGCGCCAAGGCGGCTGTGTATATCTCGTCCGCCGACATGATGCCGCGCAACCTCGACCGGCGCGTCGAAGTGCTGTGTCCGTTGCAAAATCCTACGGTGCATCAGCAGGTTCTCGAACAGATCATGGTTGCAAATCTAAAGGACAATGAACAGAGCTGGCAGTTGTTGCCGGACGGATCGTCAACGCGTATGAAGGCCGCGAAAGGCGAGGAGCCTTTCAACGTTCACAATTACTTCATGACGAATCCGAGTCTCTCAGGCCGTGGAAAGTCTCTCAAGGAATCCTCGCCGCGCCGTCTCACGCGCCGCACTGAACGCCACCATCCCGCATAAGGGATTTCTGTGGTGAGGCGGCCGCGCAAACGCGCCTCCAGCGTCGCGGTCATCGACATCGGTTCGAATTCGGTTCGTCTCGTCGTCTATGAATCGATGGAGCGGAGCCTCATTTCCGTCTTCAACGAAAAGACGCTGTGCGGGCTCGGCCGCGAGGTGCAGAGCACCGGACTGCTTGCGCCGGACGCTGTGGCAAAGGCGCTGACGGCGTTGCGCCGCTTTCACGCGCTCTGCAAGATCCAGAAGGTCGGGCGCGTCCATGCGATCGCGACCGCCGCATGCCGCGATGCCTCCAACGGGCCCGACTTCATCGCGAAGGCCGAGCGGATCTGCGGCGTCGATATCAAGATTCTGTCGGGGCCCGAGGAGGCCCGCTTCTCGGCGCTCGGCGTCATCTCCGGCGTCCACAAGCCCGACGGCATCGTCGGCGATCTCGGCGGCGGCTCGCTCGAGCTGATCGACGTACGCGGCAATCGGGTGCGCGGCGGCGTTACTCTGCCGCTCGGCACGCTGGCGCTGCAGGATCTGTCGCACAAGTCGCTCAAGCGCGCCGACCGCATCGTCGAGAGCGAGCTGTCGGAGCTTCCGAAGCTGAAGGCCGGGCGCGGCCGCACCTTCTACGCTGTCGGCGGCACGTGGCGCGCGCTCGCCCGCATTCACATCATCCAGAGCGAATATCCTTTGCGCGTGATGCACGGCTATTCGATTCCGGCCGCCGAAGCGCTCGATTTCGTGCGACGGCTCAGGCGGCTCTCGGCGGCCGGCATGCTCGCCAATATCGAGGCGGTCGCCGAGGCGAGGCGGCCGCTTCTCGCCTATGCGGCGCTGGTTCTCGAATACATCATCCGCGTCGCGCGCCCGAAAACCATCGTGTTCTCGACCTTCGGCGTGCGCGAAGGTCTTTTGTATTCGATGTTGCCCGAGCAGGAGCGCGCCAAGGACGGACTGATCTGCGCGGCGCAAAGCCTGAACGAATTGTTGTCGCGATCGGCGCGGCACGCCAACGAATTGATCGACTGGACGGACCGGCTGGTGCGGGTGGTGCATTTGCGCGAGACCGAGGAAGATCGCCGCCTGCGTCACGCCGCCTGCCTGTTGTCCGACACCGGCTGGCGGGTCCATCCCGACCATCGCGGCGAGCAGTCGCTTGAACTCGTTGCCAACGGCAATTTTGGCTCGATCAGCCACCAGGGCCGCGTCTTCATCGGACTGTCGGTGTTCTTCCGCTATGCGGGCCTCAGCCAGGAGAACCAGCCGCCGGCCGTGATCCAGGAGCAGATACCGCATGCGATGCTGGAGCGCGCCCGCGTGCTCGGCGCGGCGTTTCGCGTTGCGCATCTGGTTTCGGCGGCGCGGCCCGGCGTGCTGCCGGCGACGCATTTCCGCAGCCACGACCGCAAGCTGATGCTGGTGTTCGAGCACCAGATGGTCGATCTCGTCGCCGATCGCGTCGGCGGCCGCTTCAGGCAATTGGCGCGGCTGGTCGGCCGCTCCGGATCGATCGTCAGGCGCTAGAGCTAAGGCAGGCCGGGCCTACGACGTTTCTTGCGCGACACCGTTCAGGCTGCGACGCCGCCAGATCGATCCCACGACGAGAACGACAATCGCGCCAAGCACGGCACAGAAGATTTCGCCCCCGTCGCCGCCGACGAAGAGCGGCGCCACGCCCAGGATCGTGAGCAGCGAGTCGAACTCGATGCCGATGGCGCCCTCGAACAGGCTCTGCAGCTTGGGCTGTACGGCTGGATCAGTCGCAATCACGTCGCCGGCGATCCATCCCAGCAGCGCCGATCCTGCCCAGATCAAAATCGGCAGCAGTTCGAGCAGTGCCATGATCAAGGCCGCCCCCGCGATGATCAGCGGAATGCTGCTCGCAAGTCCGAGGATGAGAAGCGGAACGCTGCCGGCCGCGGCGGCTGCCACGGCGATGACGTTGTCGAGACTCATCACGATGTCCGCGATGACGACAATCTGCACCGCGGCCCACAGATGCGACGCCGATCCCGCGGATTCCTGATCCGTATTGTCGGGCACCAGCAGCTTGGCCGCGATCACGAGCAGCGCCAGGCCGCCGACCAGCTTCAAATATGGCAATCCCATCACCGTCGCGACGATGACGGTGAAGATGATGCGCAGCATCACGGCGGCGCCGGCGCCGAGCACCATGCCCCAAAGCCGCTGGCGCGGCGGGAGCCCGCGGCATGCCATCGCCACCACCAGCGCGTTGTCGCCCGACAGCAGCACATTGATCCAGACGATCTTGGAGAGATTCAGCCAGAACTGCGGATGACCTACCTCGGAACCGAATTGCGCGATGACGGCGCCGATGCCGGACGAATCGAGCAAGGACGAAAACGAGTTCAACAAGACCTCCGAGAGCGGCGTGCGCGCTCACTCGGTACCGCGAAACGGCGAGGCCGTCCGGCGACTATTTGTCGCAAGAAAGAAGCGAATAGCGAGCCGCGAGTAGTGAATAGGGAGCAGCGAGCAGATTCAGTCTCTTCGCCAAACGCCACTTGCTATTCGCCGCTCGCCGAGGCCAGGCCGCCACCTTTCACTTCTTGCAGTTTCCGTCGGCGCCAGATCGTTCCGACAACCAGAACCGCGATCGCGCCAAGCGCCGAGGCGACGAGATCCATCAGATCGCCGTCGAAGCTGAAATGCGATACGCCGAAAATCGCCGACGTGGCGTCAATGCTGAAGATCATCTGGCCATCCAGCACCTGATGCAGGAACGATTGATCCACCGGATCGCTGACGATCACGTCGCCGGCGATCCAGCCAAGCAGCATGGCGCCGAGCCAGACCAGGAACGGGAAACGGTCGAGCACCAGCATGATCAACGCAGCGCCCGCGATGATCATGGGAATGCTGATGGCAAGGCCGAGCGCCAGCAGCGACAACTGGCCGTTTGCCGCGGCCGCAACCGCGATCACATTGTCCAGGCTCATGATGATATCGGCGATCACCACGATGCGCACGGCATGCCACAGCGTCGTGCCAGCCGCGACTTCGTCGTTCTCGTCCTCCGGCACCAGAAGCTTGGCCGCGATGACGAGCAAGGCGATGCCGCCGACCAGCTTCAGATAAGGCAGCGCCATCAGCGTCGCGACGATGCCGGTGAATGCGATCAGCAGCACGACGGCAACGCCCGCGCCGATCACCATGCCCCAGAAGCGATGGCGTCCATGCAAGCCGCGGCAGGCCATCGCGATGACCAGCGCGTTGTCACCGGACAACAGCACATTGATCCAGATGATCTTGCCGACCGCGAGCCAGAAGGCCGGTCTGTGGATGTCGGCCTGTAGCTGCGCAAAAAACGGCGCGACATTGGCGGGCTCCACGACCTGCGTCAGAAAATTCAAAAGCATTCCCCTTCAGAGCATGATCCGGAAAGCTGCATCGTGTTCCGAAAGGAGATCATGCTCAATCCAGAGCCTTAGTGCGCGATGGCGATTCAATCTAATCCCAATCTGCTCCAGCCGGCCCCCTCGCGCTGTTTCTACCGCTGGCCGCGCTCACACCACAATTTCGTTACCCGAGAAGAACTGGGCGATTTCGACGGCGGCGGTCTCAGGCGCGTCCGACCCATGCACCGAGTTCTCGCCGATCGACCTCGCATGAAGCTTGCGGATCGTTCCCTCGGCCGCCTTGGCGGGATCGGTCGCGCCCATGACGTCGCGGTATTTCAACACGGCGCCCTCGCCTTCCAGGACCTGCACCACGACCGGGCCCGAGGTCATGAATTCCACCAGCTCGCCAAAGAACGGACGCGCCTTGTGGACCGCATAGAACGTTTCGGCTTGCTCCCGCGTCATGCGGATGCGCTTCTGGGCCACGATGCGCAGGCCGGCTTTCTCGATCAGCGCGTTGATCGCGCCGGTGAGGTTGCGCGCGGTCGCGTCGGGCTTGATGATCGAGAAAGTGCGTTCAATCGCCATGATTTCGTCCTCAAGAAGCGGTGATGCCGGGTCGCGGCGCTTATATCGGCGCGACCGGCGAACGGCAAGCGACCGCGCGGATGCGCGACGCGGCTTGGAGCGATCGCGTACCCATCGCGAATTACGACAATTTCACGAAGCTGAACCCTGTCTGAAGCTGATGTCCCGCTTTCGTTCACCTCGACAGGCGTAGCCTTGGCATCGATCGGGCGGCCGTGCGGCCAGTCTGGCGGAAAGTCCAGCAGGCCGCACAGCGTCCCGGGCATCCAGTGCGCAACGCGCCGAACTCTAGGAGACCACCATGTTACGTAAACTCTCGCTTGCTGCAGCCGCCGCGGTATCACTCGGCGTTGCCGCGTTGGCCCCACTTCGGCCTCCGCCTGGGGCGGTGGCTGGCACGGCGGTTGGCATCCCGGCTGGCACGGCGGCTTCTACCACCACTACGGCTACGGCCCGCGCTTCTACGTGGGCGGGCCTGCGTACAGCTACGGTTATGGCGGCTGCTATGCCCGGCGGCTGGTTCCGACTCCCTGGGGCCCCCGCTGGCGGCTGGTCAACCGCTGCTATTGATGCTCAACCCCTGCTCGATCGGCTCAGAAACCCCGGCTCCGCGCCGGGGTTTTTGTTACGCGAGAGCCTCCGTTCCGATTGAATCGGAACGGAGGCTCTTCTCGTCTCTTGTGTTGACGCGTTTCCTTCACGCGAACCGGTGCCCACTTCGCTTGAAAACGCTCTAACGGCAAACGAAGTGTTCACGCAACCGTTGCGAGAATCCGAAGCACCCTGCTGCCAAAGCGGAAACTATTTTGGCTTCAGCGACTTGATTAGCCATTCCAACTTGCAAACCGAACGCGCCCCGGAACCCGCGATGAATGCCGACGTCGCCGACAAATTCGAAGCCATCGATCGGAAGACCAGCCGATCGATCTGCGACGCGGTGGGCGAGCGGTTGCAGCGGGATCTGAGGCCGGATTATTTGGGACTGTCCACATACCTCCAGAGCCTGATGGACGAATTGCGCAAGCGCGATGTCGAGGGCAAGTTTGAGGGCAAGTTTGAGGAAAGGTCCCGCTAAGCAGAGACGCAATTATGTTCCACAAAGCGGTTGCCTTTGGGCGCGGCTGCGGTGACAACCGCGCATGCTCTCCATTTCAGACATTTCGGTCCGTGTCGCCGGGCGGCTTCTGATCGACCAGGGTTCGGCGCAGATCACACCGGGCGCGCGTGTCGGGCTGGTCGGCCACAACGGCACCGGCAAATCAACGCTGTTCAAGGCCATTCGCGGCGAACTTGCCCCCGAAAGCGGAACCATCACCCTGCCCCCGCGCTGGCGGATCGGCAGCCTTGCGCAGGAAGCTCCGGATGGTCCGGAGAGCCTGATCGAGGTCGTGCTTCAGGCGGATGTCGAGCGCGACGCCCTGCTGCGCGAGGCCGAGACCGCATCCGATCCGCACCGGATCGCGGACATCCAGACCCGGCTGGTCGATATCGACGCGCATTCGGCGCCGGCCCGCGCGGCCGCGATCCTCAGCGGCCTCGGCTTCTCGACCGAGGATCAGGCGCGGCCCTGCGCCGAATTTTCCGGCGGCTGGCGGATGCGCGTCGCGCTCGCCGCGACGCTGTTCGCGGCACCCGACCTGCTGCTGCTGGACGAGCCAACCAACTATCTCGATCTGGAGGGAACGCTCTGGCTCGAGGACCATCTTGCGAACTACCCGCGCACGGTGATCGTGATCAGCCACGACCGCGACCTGCTGGAAACGTCGGTCGATCAGATCCTGCATCTCGACCGCGGCAGGCTCACGCTTTACCGCGGCTCCTATTCGTCCTTCGAGGAGCAGCGTGCCACGCGCGAAATGCTCGACGCCAAGCACGCCAAACGGCAGGAGGCCGAGCGCAAGCGGCTGCAGGCCTTTGTCGACCGCTTCAAGGCCAAGGCCTCGAAAGCCCGGCAGGCACAGTCGCGGGTCAAGATGCTCGAAAGAATGAAGCCGGTCGCAGCGCTCGTGACGCAGGACGTGCGCGAGATCACCTTTCCGGCGCCCGAGAAGATGCTGTCGCCGCCGATCATCGCGGCCGACAATGTCTCGGTCGGCTACGATCCGGACAAGCCGGTCCTGAATCGCGTCACCTTACGGATCGACAATGACGACCGCATTGCGCTGCTCGGCGCCAATGGCAACGGCAAATCGACGCTGGTCAAATTGCTGGCCGACCGCCTGGCGCCGTTCTCGGGCACGGTCACCCGCGCCGACAAGCTGTCGATCGCCTATTTCGCCCAGCACCAGCTCGACGAATTGAACGAGGACGCATCACCCTATGATCACGTCCGCAGGCTGATGCCTGATGCGCCCGAGTCCAAGGTCAGGGCGCGCGCGGGCGCGATCGGATTCTCCGGAAATGCGGCGGATACGTCGGTCGAGAGCCTGTCGGGCGGCGAGAAGGCCCGCCTGCTGTTGGGACTGGCGACCTTCTTCGGTCCCAACATGATCATTCTCGACGAGCCGACCAACCATCTCGACATTGACAGCCGCGCCGCGCTTGCGGAGGCCATCAATGAATTTCCGGGCGCCGTGATCATGGTCTCGCATGATCGCTATCTGATCGAATCCTGCGCCGACCGCCTATGGGTCGTGGCCGATCATGCGGTGACGAGCTTTGAGGGCGACCTCGACGACTACCGTCGCCTGGTGCTGTCGGCGCGGAGCGTCCGAGCAAGCCCGCGCGAGCGGACCGACATCGAGCGCGGTCAGCTCCGCGACAGGCCCGAACCTGGAAAGGCTGAAAGGAAGAAGCCCCTCAAGCAGAAGATTTCGGAAGCCGAAGTGGAGATCGAGCGCATCAGCGGCATCATCGCAAAAATCGATGCCGCGCTGGCGCTGCCGGATATCTTCACCCGCGATCCCAAACAGGCCGCACAGCTCGGCAGAGCGCGCGCCAGCGCCGCAAGCGCGCTGCAGCGCGCCGAGGAGGAATGGCTCGCGGCGAGCAGCGATTATGAAGAGGCATCAAGCTGATGCGACCGAAAGCCGCTGCGGCCGAGCGGGACAACACGACGAACCCGTCAGCTCGCCGCGGTCTTTTTCTTGCTCTTCGGCTTTGCCTTCGGCTCCGCAACCGGGTCCGGGCCGCGTTCGACCGACGATAGCCGCCCGGCGGTGAATGTATAGATCCCCGCGCGCGGACCGCGCGACCAGGTCACGACCGCCACGCGATCGCCGCGCGGATTGTTGGAGAGATTGACGCTATCGGGCGCGCCAATGCCACGGACGACGTCGCATTCGGTATGTCCCAGCGCGACCGATCCACCTGCAGCCGGTGCGGGCGGCGCGGCGGCGGCGCCATCGGCGAGCGCATTGGCATCGGCCGTCCCGCCAGGCGGCGTCATGCCCGGACAGGCTCCATCGGCGCTGACGAGATCCTCAGCGGCGACCGGCTTGTCCGGGGTCAGCGGCGGCGCATCGATCGACACGTTGCGAATGAAGGTCCGGCCGGGACGCGAAAACCATTCCGCATCCTTCGACAACAGGTCGGTCGCGCCAGAGCAGCCCGCTACCGCCGGCGCAAGCGCCAACAGCGTCAACAGAGTCTTCAGGTTCTTCGAAAGATGGCGTCTCGCTCGCACGATGAAGTTGTTCCCCGGACCGGCCCTGTCTCGGCTCTCCCACCACCACTTTGCGGCACCACCGTGGCTGGCCCCGCGATCGCGCACCTCACCGTGACGTTATCATTAATTATTTTGAATCGCTATCCCGCCGCTGCCAGCGGCCGTATTCATCCGCCTGCCAATAAGTGACGGTAAAGCCGCGCGACTTGCACTCTGTCCAGGCGAGCCTTGCGGCGGCGAGCGCATCGGCATCGTCGCCGTTGAAGACGAGCACCATCCGTTCATACGAATCGGAATCCGCCGGCAGCGGTGCATTGTCGACAAGAAACCTGACATTCGCCCGGTTCGGATTGTCCGCTTCGACCGCCAATATGATCGGCTGATCCCGCGCGTCGCTTACGCGCCAAGTGGCGTGCGGCAAAAACGAATCGTCGCGGTAGGTCCACAGATGCGCGTCGAGCGCATCCGCGCGCTCCTGCGAGGTCGATTGCACGACCACGCGCCAGCCGCGCTCCAGCGATTTCTCCAGAAGCGGCGGAAGGACGCCTTCGAGCGACATGTTTTGCAGATGATAAAAAAGAACTTCAGTCATTTCTCATAATAGTCCGCAACCAGCCGCTCCAGAAGCCGCACGCCAAAGCCCGAGCCCCAGCTCTGATTGATATCGGTCTTGGGTGCGCCCATCGCCGTGCCGGCAATGTCGAGATGCGCCCATGGCGTGTTGTCGACAAAGCGCTGCAGGAATTGAGCGGCGGTGATCGAACCGCCGTGCCGCCCGCCGGTATTCTTCATGTCAGCGAACTGCGAATCGATCAGCTTGTCGTATTCGGGAGCGAGCGGCATCCGCCAGACTCGCTCGCCAGTATCGATTCCTGCCTTGACCAGGCGCTCCGCCAGCTCGTCATTGTTGGAGAACAGGCCGGCATGTTCGGTTCCGAGCGCCACCATGATCGCGCCAGTCAGAGTTGCGAGATCGATCATGAATTTCGGCTTGAACTTCTTGGCCACATACCAGAGCACGTCCGCCAGCACCAATCGGCCTTCGGCGTCGGTATTGATGATCTCGATGGTCTGACCCGACATCGACGTGACGATATCGCCTGGACGCTGGGCATTGCCGTCGGGCATGTTCTCGACCAGGCCGATGGCGCCCACCGCATTGACGCGCGCCTTTCGTGCTGCCAGCGCGTGCATCAGGCCGACGACGCAAGCGGCGCCGCCCATGTCGCCCTTCATATCCTCCATGTTTGCGGCACCCTTTATAGATATGCCGCCAGTGTCGAAACAGACACCCTTGCCGACGAAGGCCACCGGCGCCTCGCCGCGCTTGCCACCATTGTAGCGCATGATGACGGTGCGGCCCGGCCGCGCCGACCCCTGGGCGACGCCGAGCAGCGCCCCCATGCCCAGCTTCGTCATGGCCTTGGTGTCGAGGATTTCGACGATGACGCCGAGCTTGCGCAGCTGGGCGGCGCGGCGGGCGAACTCCTCCGGGTAGAGGACGTTTGGCGGCTCGTTCACCAGTTCGCGCGCGAGGACGACGCCATCGACAATATGAGCGGTTCCGGCAAACGCCTTCCGGGCGGCGGCAACGTCCTCGACCGCCAGCGAAAGCTGGGCCCGCAATGTGCCGTTTTCGCCGTCCTTTTTCTTGGTCTTGTAGCGGTCGAACCGGTAGGCGCGCAGCCTCGCTCCAGCGGCGATGGTGGCGGCCTGATCCGGCTGCATCGCCGCGTCCGGCAGTTCTGCGAGCACCGTGACCGCCTCGCTGCCGGAATTCAATTTTCCAGCCAACACGCCGCCAAACTTCAGGAAATCCTTCTCCTTGAGGTCCGAAGCCTTGCCGGTGCCGACCACGATCAAGCGCTGAATCTTGATTCCCTCGGGCTCCAGAAGGTCGAGCGTGGAACCGCTTTTTCCCTTGAACTGATTGGTCGCGGCAGCGCGCTTCACGAGACCGACCGCCTCCCCTAACGCCTTGCGGGTGGCAGGTCCAAATTTCAACGTGTCGTCGCAAAAAGCCACCAGAACGCCGCGCGGGACGCTGGAGAACGGGACGAAACCGGCCTTGACGGCATCGGGCATAGGCGAATCCTCCGAAAATCCAAGGGCAAATCCGAGGGCAAATCCAAGAGCAAATCCAAGAGCAATTTCAAGAGCCGTCCGCTGCGTCGCGGCAGCCAGTGACCGGTCGCGTCCATGACCCGACAGTGCAAGGAATCCACACCGCGCGCACTATGACCCGCGCTCCGCCCTGCTGCCAAGCATCGCCGTTGCCGGACCGCCACATACGGTGAAATGTTAAGCATGAATCGGGCGTGCCATGGCTCAGCCATTTTGTTGACGGATCAAATGGATGGTAGTGAAACAATAAGCAGGCGGGACAAGTGGCGGCGCAACCAAACGGAGCCCTCTCCGACGGGGCCGGTTGCGGCGCGCCGTGCTGTGATGGCGGGCCGAGGATCGTGCGATAGCGATGGGGTCAATCGATAGGTATATCTTCCGCACGACGCTGGCGTCGTTCGTGCTGGTCCTGGTCAGCCTGACGGGCGTGATCTGGATTACGCAGGCGCTGCGCGACATCGACCTGATGACGAGCCAGGGTCAGACCATCCTGACCTTCCTGGGCATCACCAGCCTCGTCATCCCGGCGCTGGTGCTGATCATATCGCCAATTGCATTGATGATCGCGATCTCGCATACGCTGAACAAGCTCGCCACCGATTCCGAAATCATCGTAATGAACGCCGCCGGCTTCTCGCCGATCCGGCTGTTCCGTCCGTTCTTCTACGCGACATGTGTGGTGGCGCTCCTGGTTGCGTTCATCGCCTCCTACCTCGCACCGGACGGGCTGCGGCATTTGAAGCAATGGGGCGCCGAAATCACCGCCGACGTGCTGGCGAACATCCTGCAGCCGGGCCGCTTTGCGCAGCTTGATCAGAACCTGACCATCCGGATTCGTGAGCGGCAGCCTGGCGGTCTGCTGGCCGGCATCTTCATCGATGACCGGCGCGACCCGAAAGAGCGGAATAGCATTGTCGCCGACCACGGAGTTGTGGTGAAAAATGGAGACGGTTCGTTCCTGATTCTCGAAGATGGAAACATGGAGCGCTTCGAAGTGGGAAAACGCGATCCGGCTTTGGTCGCGTTCCAGCGTTACGCGTTTGACATGTCGAAGTTCTCGAATCAGGGCCATGATGTGGCGCTCGGCATCCGCGAGCGCTATCTCTGGGAGCTGATCTCGCCGGCCGAGGATGACCCGATGTATAAGCAGGTTCCGGGGCAATTCCGCGCCGAGCTGCATGACCGCTTCATGGCGCCGATTTACCCCTTCGCCTTCGCCGCCCTGACATTCGCCTTTCTGGGTGCGCCGCGCACGACGCGCCAGAGCCGCAACTTTTCGATCGGTAGTTCAATCCTTGCAGTGTTCGGGTTGCGCATGGCCGGCTTCGCCTGCTCGGTCATGGCGGTGAAATCACCGTTTGCGCCGGCCGTGCAATATCTGATGCTGCTGGGCGCGATCGGCGCCGGCATCTGGATCATTGTCGGCGGCATCGTGGTGGAGCCGCCGCCCGCGCTGGTCGAGGCGATCGACAAAGCGAATGCGCGCCTGCTGCGGCTCCTTCGACGGCCGGCCACCGCATGAGCATGATCACCAACACGCTGGGTCGCTATTTCGCCGGACGCTTCGTCATTTCGGCGCTCGGCGTATTCGCCAGCATTTTCCTGCTGCTGGTGCTGGTCGACTACATCGAGATGGTCAGAAAGACCTCCGGGCTTGCGTCGGCTTCGGCCGTCATGGTCGCTGAGACCTCGCTGTTCCGCGTGCCGCAACTGCTCGAAAAAATGATGCCGTTCTGCGTGCTGATCGGCGCCATGACCTGCTATCTGGCGCTGTCGCGGCGGCTGGAGCTTGTCGTGGCGCGCGCCGCCGGCGTGTCGGCATGGCAATTCATCGCGCCGGCGCTGGCCAGCGCCATCCTGCTGGGCGCGCTGGCGACGATCGCCTACAACCCGATGTCGGCGAATCTGCGCGAGGAGTCCAAGCGCATGGAAGCCGAGCTGTTCGGCTCGGCGCCCGGCGGCGGCGTCCAGGATGCCGCCGGCTTCTGGATCAATCAGATCAACCCGGACGGCCAAGTCATCATCAATGCCGCCCGCAGCGAACAGCAGGGCGCGCGCCTGACCGGCCTGACGCTGTTTCGCTTCGACACGGACGCGCATTTCAAGGAGCGAATCGAGGCCCGCGAGGCCACGCTCGAGGATGGCTACTGGCTGTTCAAGACCGTGCGCCGCTACACGCTCGATGCCCCGCCTGTCGACCAGGACAGCTTCCGGCTCGCCACCACTTTGACGCCGGCCCAGGTCCGAAACAGCTTCTCCACCCCGGAGACTGTGTCCTTTTGGCAACTTCCGGACTACATCCGCTCATCGGAAAGCTCGGGATTTGCGTCGGCGGGCTACCGTCTGCAGTACCATAAGCTCCTGGCACAGCCATTTTTGCTGGCTGCGATGGTGATGCTGGCGGCCTCCGTGTCGTTGCGGTTCTTCCGCTTCGGCGGCGTGCAGAAGATGGTTTTGAGTGGCGTGGGCGCAGGCTTTCTGCTCTACGTGCTATCGAAAGTGACTGAGGACTTGAGCAAGGCTGAGTTAATGCATCCGATCGCTGCGGCGTGGTTGCCCGTGCTGGTGGGCGGCCTCACCGGATTTTTGGCCTTGCTGTACCAGGAGGACGGTTAGTGAGACGCGTCCCCGTCCGTCAGTTGGGCTTTGCTGCTGCGGCCCGGCGTCACGCCGTCGTGCGCCGTAATCGCTTGCGCGCGTCTGTTGCGCTGCGCTCCTTTGCGTTGTGTTCCTCCGCCTTGCGTCCCTTCGCGTTGCGTCCCTTCGCTTTGGCCCCCCTCGTCGCCATGGCGCTTGGATTTGTCATTGCCGGCGCGATCGATCTCGTGTCGACAACGCCGGCCGCCGCGCAAGGTTTCACCTACAACCCGCAACCTCCGCGGCAGCACCCGCCGCGCGTCGCCAATGACGGGCAGATGCTCGTTCAGGCGGTTGAGGTCGATTACGACTACAACAACTCGCGTGTGTCCGCGGTCGGCAATGTGCAGCTCTACTACAACGGGACGAGCGTCGAAGCCGACAAGGTGATCTACGACCAGAAGACAAAGCGGCTTCATGCCGAAGGCAACATCCGCATGACGGATGCGGAGGGCAAGATCACCTATGCGAACGAGATGGATCTGAGCGACGATTATCGCGACGGGTTTGTCGATTCGCTGCGGGTGGATACCGAGGACGCGACGCGGATGGCGGCAACGCGCGCCGACCGCACCAGCGGCAACTACACCGTCTTTGAGAACGGCGTCTACACGGCCTGCGCGCCCTGCAAGGACGATCCGAAGAAGCCGCCGCTCTGGCAGGTCAAGGGTGCCCGCATCATCCACGACCAGCAAGAGAAGATGCTGTATTTCGAGAATGCGCAGCTCGAATTCTTCGGCGTGCCGATGGCGTATATACCGTTTTTCTCGACGCCCGATCCGACCGTGAAGCGCAAGTCCGGCTTCCTGATGCCGGGCTACTTCCCGGGGACGACGAACACCGGCGCCGGTGTCGAAATCCCCTATTATTGGGCGATCGCGCCGGACTATGACGCAACCTTCACGCCGCGCCTCATGAGCCGGCAGGGCGTGCTGCTCCAGGGTGAATTCCGTCAGCGCCTGGCGAACGGTTCGTATCAGATCCGCGCCTACGGCGTCGATCAGCTCGATCCGGGCGCCTTCGCCGGTCAACCGGGCGACCGCCAATTCCGTGGCGGCGTGGAAACCAGAGGCCAGTTCTCTCTCAACGACAAGTGGGTCTGGGGCTGGGAAGGCGTAGCGTTCACGGACTACACGTTCATGTCCGACTACCGCCTGTCGGTATATCGCGATCCGTATGCCTCGTTCCTGAACCTGCCGACGGAAGCGGTCTCGCAGCTCTATTTGACCGGCGTCGGCAATCGCAGCTTCTTCGACGTGCGCACGATCTATTATCTGAGCCTGTCGGGTAACCAGCAGTCGGTGCCCGTCATTCACCCCGTGCTCGACTATTCGAATGTCTTCAACTACTCGATCCTCGGCGGCGAGGTCAGCTACAAGACCAACTTCACCAGCCTGACGCGCAACCAGTCGGTGTTCGACCCGATCACGAACGTCGCAAGTCTCACTGGCCTGTGTCTACCAACCTCCGCCGACCCGCTGGCGCGGACCCCATCGCAGTGCGTGTTGCGTGGCTTCCCAGGAACCTACACGCGCGCCACCGGCGAAGTGCAGTGGCGGCGTTCATTCACTGATTCCGCGGGCGAGATCTGGACGCCGTTCGCAAGCCTCCGCGCCGACGCGATCGACTCGGAAGTCGTCAATCAGCCGGGCGTCTCCAACTTCCTGCCGCCGGGCACCACGCAGGCGCTGCGGGTGATGCCGACGGTCGGCTTCGAATATCGCTATCCCTTCATCAACGTGCAGCCCTGGGGCTCGACGACGATCGAGCCCATCGCGCAAGTCATCGTTCGCCCGAATGAAACCTACGCGGGCAAGCTTCCCAACGAAGATGCCCAGAGCCTGGTGTTCGACACCAGCAACCTGTTCAGCGTGGACAAGTTCTCGGGCTATGATCGAGTCGAAGGGGGCGGACGCGCCAATGTCGGCGTGCAGACCACCACGCAATTCGACCACGGTGGCACGATCAATGCGCTGTTCGGACAGTCCTACCAGCTGTTCGGCCTGAACTCCTTCACGGTTCAGGATGCGATCAATACCGGGCTCGATTCCGGCCTGGCAAAACCGGCGTCCGATTACGTCGCCAGCGTCAACTATTCGCCGAACCGCACCTATACGTTCAGCATGCGCTCGCGTCTGGACGAGCAGACCTGGAACATTCAGCGCTTCGAGGCCGAAGCGAGAGCGAATTACGACCGCTGGTCGGTCAGCCTTACCTACGGCAATTATGCAGCGCAGCCGGATATCGGGAACCTGGTCCGCCGCGAAGGACTGTTGGGCAGCAGTTCGGTCAAGGTCGCGGCAAACTGGGTCGTCACCGGCGCCGCCCGCTGGGATTTGGAAGCCAACAAGCTCAATCAGTACGTTGTCGGCGCAGGCTATGTGGACGATTGCTTTGTGCTCGCAGCCAACTACGTAACGTCCTACAGCTATGCGACGCCCACCACGCCGCCGGTGCTGGGCCATGCCTATATGCTGCAGATCGGCCTGCGCACGCTTGCCAACACGACTGGAGGGGGTGGCGGGGGCGGCCTTGCGTACTAGGACCGGCGCGGCCGCAGGACTCGGGCGAGCACCCCTTCGGTGCTTGCCCGCCGGATACGCGCAGCGCCGGAAAAACGATCCGGTGCGGCCGTGATTTGAATCGGTCGATAGAGCGAAGATGATCATGACCAGCACGTTCTCTCGCGACCTTCTGGCTCTGATAGTGGGCGGTGTTGCAGCGCTCGTCCTGCCGGCCTGCGTCTCGCCGCTGCATGCTCAAACGGTCGTCGTGATGGTCAATGGCGAGCCGATCACCGACTACGACATCGAACAGCGCAGCAAGCTCGACTTCCTGACGACGCATAAGCAATCGAGCCGGCAGGACGTCATCAGCGAACTGATCGATGACAAGGTGAAGATCAAGGAGGCCAAGAAATACGGCGTCGATCCGACCTCCTCCGATATCGACCAGGCTTTCGCCGGCATGAGTTCGCGGATGCGAATTTCGCCGGAGCAATTGGCGAAGTCGCTCGAGTCGCAGGGCATCCGGGCCGAGACGCTGAAGGCGCGCATCAAGTCGGACTTGGTCTGGAGCAGTCTCGTGCGTGGACGATACAAGGAACGCCTGCAGGTCGGCGAGAAGGACGTCGCCGCGGCGGTCAAGGCGGAAGGCGGTGACGAGCAGCAGGCTCAGGCCTTCGAGTACAAGATGCAGCCGGTGGTCCTGATCGTCCCGCGCGGCTCGGCGGCCGCCGCGGTCGAGGCCAGGCACAAGGAAGCCGAGACCCTGCGCTCCAAGGTGCAGACCTGCGACGAGGCAAACACCTATTTCCGGTCCATGCAGAACGCTGCGATCCGCGATCTCGTGGTCAAGACATCGGCCGACATACCGGCCAACTTGCGCAAAGTGCTCGACGACACCCCGATCGGCCACCTGACTCCACCCGAGTTGACCAAGCAGGGTGTCGAGATGGTCGCGCTCTGTGCGCGGAATCCGACGACCATCGACACGCCGAAGAAAAAGGAAATCCGGGAAAAGATGTACACTCAGAAATACGAGGCAACGTCGAAATCCTACCTTCAGGAGATCCGCAAAGCCGCGATGATCGAATATCGTTGACGATGGCAAAGCCGCTCGCGCTGACATTGGGCGAACCGGCCGGCATCGGGCCCGACATCGCCATCAAGGCCTGGCTTCGCCGCAATGAGCTGAACCTTCCGCCATTTTATCTGCTCGGCGATCGCGATTTCCTGAAAGACCGGGCCCGGACGCTCGGGCTCGAGGTCAACTTCGCGGAGACCGACGCCAAAGGCGCGGCAGCCGCGTTTTCGAAAGCCTTGCCGGTCGTGCCGACCGGCCTTGCCGCGACCGCCCTGCCCGGCCGTCCCGACTTATCCAGCGCCGAAGCCGCGCTGGCCTCGATCAAGCAAGCAGTCAGCGATGTGCGCGCGGGACGCGCCGCCGCCCTCGTCACCAATCCGATCGCCAAGGGCGTGCTCTACCGCGCGGGCTTCCGCCATCCCGGCCATACCGAATTCCTCGCAGAGCTCGCCGGAGCGGACGGTCAAACCCCGCAACCCGTCATGATGCTGTGGTCGCCCGTGCTGGCCGTGGTGCCGGTGACGATCCACGTGGCGCTGCGCGAGGCGATCGTACAATTGTCGACCGAGTTGATCGTCACGACCGCACGCATCGCGGCCGCGTCCTTGAAGGCGCGCTTCGGCGTGGCCCGCCCCCGGCTCGCGGTCGCAGGCCTCAACCCGCATGCCGGCGAGGACGGCTCGCTCGGCACCGAGGATCGCACCATCGTGGCGCCGGCCGTCGACATCCTGCGCGGCGAAGGCTTCGACGTGACCGGGCCATTGCCGGCCGACACGATGTTCCATGAGGGCGCGCGCAAGGCTTACGACTGCGCGATCTGCATGTATCACGATCAGGCGCTGATCCCGGTCAAGACGCTCGCCTTCGACGAGGCCGTCAACGTCACGCTCGGGCTGCCCTTCATCCGCACCTCGCCCGATCATGGCACGGCGTTCGACATCGCCGGCACCGGCCGCGCCAACCCGGCAAGCCTGATTGCGGCGCTGCGGCTCGCCGCGCGCATGGCGGCCTCAGACGCATCGTGAGCGCGATCGACGACCTCCCTCCGCTGCGCGAGGTCATCCGCGAACACGCTTTATCGGCCCGCAAATCGCTGGGCCAGAATTTCCTGCTCGACCTCAATCTCACGGCCAGGATCGCGCGCGCGGCCGGCCCGCTCGAAGACGCTGCGATCGTCGAGATCGGCCCCGGCCCCGGCGGACTGACGCGGGCCCTGCTCGCGCTGGGCGCCCGGCACGTCATCGCGGTCGAGCATGACACGCGCGCCATTCCGGCGCTGGAAGCAATATCCAGGCGCTATCCGGGACGGCTGGAGATCGTCTGTGCCGATGCGCAGACCTTCGATCCGAGACCCTATCTCGGCGGCAGCAAAGCGAAGATCGTTGCCAACCTGCCCTATAATATCGCCACCGCGCTTCTCATCGGCTGGCTGTCGATCGAGCCATGGCCGCCCTGGTACGACATGATGGTGCTGATGTTTCAGCGCGAGGTGGCCGAGCGCATCGTCGCGCGCGAAAACGAGGATGCCTATGGCAGGCTCGGCGTGCTCGCCAATTGGCGGGCCGAGACCAAGATCCTGTTCGACATCGCGCCGGCCGCCTTCGTGCCGCAGCCCAAGGTGACCTCGTCGCTGGTCCGGCTGATCCCGCGGCAGGCGCCGGAGCCCTGCGACCGGCGGGCGCTGGAACAGGTCGCGGCCGCGGCCTTCGGCCAGCGCCGCAAAATGCTGCGGCAAAGCCTCAAATCCCTGTCGGTCGATCCGGCAAGGCTCGCTGAAGCGGCACATGTCGATGCCACGCGCCGCGCGGAGACCGTTCCGGTCTCGGGCTTTGTTGCCATGGCGCGTGAATTGGTCGATATACGGAGCGAAAAGAACAAAACGCCCTGAGGAGAGATGTTATGGCGTTGATGCACCGCCAATCGCTGGTCAAGTTCGATGCGCCGCTCTGCGAGACCATTGTCGAGACGCCGAAGCCGCAGGGTCGTGAAGTCCTGGTGCGCATCGAGCGTTGCGGGCTCTGCCATTCCGACCTGCATATCCAGGACGGCTATGCCGATCTCGGCGGCGGCAAGCGGCTCGACACCACGCGCGGCATGACGCTGCCGTTCACGCTCGGCCACGAGATCGCCGGAGTCGTCGATGACGCCGGAGCCGAGGTTTCCAAGGACCTGATAGGCACAAAAAAGGCCGTGTTCCCCTGGATCGGCTGCGGCCAATGCCGCGACTGTCAGCGTGGCGATGAAAACCTCTGCGTCAAGCAGCGTTTCCTCGGCGTGTCCATCGACGGCGGCTTCGCCAGCCATGTGCTCGTCCCCGACGCCAAATATCTGCTTGATTACGATCCGCTGCCGGTCAACCAGGCCGCAACCTTGATGTGCTCCGGAGTGACCGCCTATGGCGCGCTGAAGCGCCTCGTCGATCGGCCGCGGCAGCGCAACCTGCTGCTGATCGGATTGGGCGGCGTCGGCATGATGGGCCTATCGTTCGCCCAAGCGATGTTCCAGCAGAAGATCTCGGTGGCGGATTTGAGTGCGGCCGCGCGCGAGACGGCGCTGAACAACGGTGCGGCCGTGGCCTACGATCCGTCCGAAGCGGAGATCGCAAGGCGCATCATGAAGGAGACTGATGGCGGCTTCGACGAGATCGTCGATTTCGCCGGCAACGAGAAGTCGATGGCCTTCGCGGTTTCCGTGCTCGCGCGCGGCGGCAAGATCGTGGTCTCCGGACTGATGGGCGGCAATTTCAGCCTGCCCATGGTACAGTGGATCTACAAGCGCATGACCATCGAAGGTTTCATGGTCGGAACGTTGGCCGAAGGGCATGAGCTGATGACGCTGGCGCGCGCCGGCAAAATCAGGCCGACGCCGATGCGCGAGGAGCCAATGGCCGACGTTCAGAAATGGATCGACGCGTTGCGCGCCGGACAAGTCGTGGGTCGGATCGTGCTGCGAAACTAGACAGACACCGCGGCAGGCCTGCCTCACCGTTCAGAAAGAGACGGGAGGACTGGAATGATGGGGAGGACGTGTTTCTGGCGCGTCGCGTTTGCGGCGCTGGCGCTGGCGCCGGGCTTGACGTCGCTGGCGCTGAGCTTGGCCGCAACTTCGGCCTTGGCGCAGAAACAATACGGCCCGGGCGTCACCGACACCGAGATCAAGATCGGCACCACCACGCCCTATAGCGGTCCGGCATCGGCCTATTCGGCGGGCGCGGTGTCAGCGACCGCCTATTTCGCGATGATCAACGACCAGGGCGGCGTGAACGGGCGCAAGATCGACTATGTCAGCCTCGACGATGCCTACAGCCCGCCCAAGACCGTCGAGCAGATCCGCCGCCTGATCGAAAGCGAGGAAGTGCTGTTCCTGGTCAACACGGTCGGCACCGCGACCAACATGGCGGTCGTCAAATACATCAACCAGAAGCAGGTGCCGCATCTGTTCATCGGCACCGGCGCAACCGTGTTCAACGATCCCGCGCACTATCCGTGGACGATGAGCTGGACGCCGCATTACGCGTCGGAAGGCGAAATCTACGCCAAATACATTCTGTCGACCAAACCCGACGCCAAGATCGGCGTCCTGTCGCAGAACGACGATCTCGGCCGGGACTATATCCTCGGCCTCAAGCGCGGGCTCGGCGAGAAGGCCACGACGATGATCGTCTCGTCGCAGACCTACAATACGAGCGATCCGACCGTGGAT
>Ga0210406_10001041_pt1 | contig 35390 bp, 35 predicted proteins | sample IncBWC30MmetaG_FD_155454 | JGI IMG/M metagenome (GOLD analysis project Ga0210406, IMG submission 155454) | Forest soil microbial communities from Barre Woods Harvard Forest LTER site, Petersham, Massachusetts, United States - Inc-BW-C-30-M | ecosystem: Environmental > Terrestrial > Soil >... | reverse complement strand
AGAGCCAGAAGGATTTCGAAAAGGCAAACAGCATCAGGCTGAATCCGAAGCCCGCGCAGCAAACCGAGATCCACGTTCCCAAACCCTTCACCCCCGAGCGCACGGCCAAAGTGAGCGCGCCCAACAGCGCTCCGACGCCGGCTGAGCCCATCAGAATCCCCAGCCGCACCGCCCCCAGATCGTGGGATCCGATCAGGGTCGCGAATTCCTGGCCGCCGTCGTGCAATATCTTGTCGGCAAAAATCGGCATCAACACCACGTAGGGCATGCCGGTCACGCTTACGACTCCGAGCAGCAACATCAATGCCCGAATGGGCGCGGTGCGGCTGACAAATTGAAACCCTTCAATAATGTGCTCGAGCGGCGACCCTTTTCCCGACACCCGTGGCGGGGCGTGGACATCCATCAACATCAATCCGATGATGACGGCAATGTAGCTGACGCCGTTCACGAAAAAGCACCAGCCCTCACCCAGCCTCGCCACCAAAACGCCCGCCACCGCCGGCCCAATCACGCGCGCACCGTTGAACATGGAAGAATTCAGCGCGATGGCATTCATCAGGTCCTCTTTGCCCACCATGTCCACCAGGAACGACTGGCGGCCGGGAATATCGAAAGCATTCACCACGCCCAACAGGGCCGCCAGAACGAATACGTGCCACACCTGCACTCTGTGCGTCAGGGTCAGCGCCGCCAGCACGAAGGCCAGCAGCATCGACGCGACTTGGGTAGCAATCACGACATGCTTGCGATGGCTGCGATCCGCGACGATCCCCCCGATGGGCGCAAAGAGGAAGACCGGAATCTGGCTGGCAAATCCCACCGCGCCCAGCTTCAATCCGGAACCAGTCAGGCGGTACACAAGCCACGACTGCGCCACGGTTTGCATCCAGGTGCCGATCAGGGAAATCAGTTGTCCGCTGAAGAACAGCTGGAAGTTGCGATGCCGCAGAGCGCGCCCGGCTGCCTGCCATCGCGCTCCGCGGCGCTCGCCCGGGGGTGCGCTGCCCGCAGGCGCGTTCTCTTGGATGGAATTCTTTGGATCAGCCACGAATCAGTTTGGATGACGACTTGTCATCTCGCACCTCTACTATATCGTGCCCATCCGCTCTGCCGGCCTGAGTGAAACTCGCCCCTTGATTTTTGCGAAAGCGGGTCGCTGTTTTCGGCACTTCCGCGCCTGGACCTGGTTCCAGATCTGAGCTTAAGATGGTATCGGGGTGCGGCAGCGTACCCTGCGAACTTGGGTCTTTTCTTATGGTCTGCCCTGCGCTAAAGTAGGCGTCTGGGTTTGGCGATCGGCAAGTTCGGATCGGCCAAGGAAGGACGCCACTGTGACCACTCCCGCGGTTCAAGTTGAACGCCGTGCTGGACAGCGTTTTTCTTACCTTCTTCCACTCTCCATCTGCCAGGCTGCGGCTCATCTGCAGAGCGTTGGATTCACGCAGGATGTCAGCTCGCGCGGAGTCTTCTTTTTTACGGACGCTCCACTCGCCGAAGGCGCCGAAATCGAACTCACACTTCGCATGCCCTCTGAGATCACCCTGGGCGAAAGTATGCCCATCCGCTGCCGTGGTCGCATCCTGCGAGTGGTCAGGCCACCCTCTGCGGCCAATTCGGACGCCTCTCGGGAAACCAAGATTGGCGTTGCGGTTCGTATCGAAGGCTACGAATATCTCCCAGAGACTTCCGAGTCTTCCGTTTTGCCCCGGGTTTCCACCCTTCACCCGCAGCAGCACGAACCTCGGCCCCCGGCTCAATCTTCGGTTCGATCGGTTCTGGGCTAGTCTTCCGTGCCTGTGACGGGTCGTTGCCGGCCAGCCACAGAATTATTTTTTCGGCCGTAGGAAAGTCCCTTTTCAACCTCGCGGTCTTGGCTTACAATCACCTACACCATGGGGCGGAAAGCCTCAATGTGTCTGCGCTGTAACAGTTCCTCCCAAAGTTCCAATATGGCGTTGCGCTACCATAGTTTTCGACGCGGTTCGCGTGCCTGTGCGATTGCGCTCTGTTACCTAGGTCACTTGGCGAGGGGTAGGTTCTCTTTCTAACATGCAAACACCGAGAGAAAGCAGCGAGAACCGCGTTATGCATGGGATCGCCGTCGCCCTCCTCAGCGAGGACCAAGACCACTTATCTGCATTGCAAAATCGCGTAGAAGCGACGCGCCTTGGACAAGCGGTATTCAGCCATGTCGGGTTCCCTGCCGGACCCACCGACGCAATCCTCCGCCAACTTCAGGATTCGCGGGCCGAAGTCGTAGTCGTTGACATTCCTGCGTCGGATCCTCAGCGCGCCATCCGAACCATCGAATTAATTCGCGCCACGACGCAGCAGATTGCCGTCTTCGCGAATGGCGCCATGACGCATCCCGCCAGCATCGTGGCCAGCATGCGCGCCGGCGCTGGCGAGTATCTCGATCACTCTGCCGGCTTCGAGCCCTTGCTCGAGGCTCTGACCCGCTTCAGTTCGTCCCGCACCCGCTCCCTCGGAGGAGCAGGGAAGGCTCGGGTGTTTACTTTCCTCGGAGCCAAGGGAGGCGCGGGATGCACCACGGCTGCCGTCAATACTGCGGTGGCGCTGCAGCAATCTCACGGTGACGTGGTTCTTGTCGATTTTGCACCGATCGGCCACGCCGCTCTTCATCTGAACCTGCTGCCGCAATTCGGTGTGCTCGACGCGCTGCAAAATCTTCACCGGCTCGACGGTTCTTTGCTCGATGGGCTCATGACCCCGACCAAGGAAGGCTTGCATCTCCTCGCCGGGCCGCCGCAGCCTTATCCCACCGACCCTACTCCGGGCGAATTGGCCCGCCTGTTCGATCTGCTGGTGAATCACTACAAGTTTGTCGTGGTCGACGTCTCGAGTCGGCTCGACGCCATTACACACCTGCTCTCCGATCTTTCCAACGCAGTGCTCGTCGTTGCCCAGACCGACGTTGTTTCGCTGTGGAGCGCCGGACGCATTCATGCCTTCCTGGAAGAAGGCGCCGGTCGCGACCGGTTACGCATGATCTTAAATCGCTATAAGAAGATTCCCGGCTTTTCTGAAGACGATGTCGAGCACGCGACGAACTGCAAAGTTCTGTGGAAGGTCCCCAACGCATTCCAGGCAGTTTCGCCTTCCATCGACCACGGCACCCCGGTGGTCCTGCAAGAAGGTCCCGAGATCAGCCGTTCTTACCGCGCTTTAGCTGCGACCTTGGCCGAAGCGTCCCCGAAGTCGGACGGTGATCCCGATCTCGTCTACGATGCCATCGGCGCTCCCAAGAAGGTTCCCGGCGGCCGGCTCAATCTTTCTCCGCTCCGAGCCGGACGCTAGCCCGTACCGAATCGCTAGAAACATCTGCTTGCTTGGGACAGAGAACGGCCTATTCGCCTCGAACAGTCTCGGGGCCGCGGGGACGCGCAGGCAGGCTTTTCTTGCGATCAGGTAGTGGCGGCTCGATACCGACTTTTAGTTCCTCGCCGCCGCCGCGGGCGCGGCATCCTGCGGAAACATTTTCAACGCCACTTCCTGAGAGTGCGTTGTCACTTTCTTATTGACGTCGCTGGCGTTCTCGCTGAGCGTTCCTTTGAGCACGAAATAACCTTCATCTCCCGGATTCTTGCCCTCGCCACGCTCAACAGTGCCCTTGAATTCGAACCCGATCCCGTGGACGACCTCCGTCGTAAAACTCAACTTGCTTCCTTCCAGCTTGCCGCTCTTGAAAAACTGGTCAAGAAAGGCTCCCTTGTCGCTCTCTCCCTCGCCGAATCGAGAAATGAATCCCGTGACGTGGCCCGCTTCCTCGACCGTGACCTGCACAAATTCGCCATCCTTCAGAAACGAGTACATGCCCGAATACGCCTGCGCGCTTTTCGCGTCCGGTTTCGTAGTCGGCGAATTTGTGGCGGTCGTTTCTGCCGGCCTGGTCCCCGCTTTCGCCTCTTGCGCGAACAATTCCGCAACACCACTCAGCAGTCTCATGGGAAGCACAAACCCAAAAACCATCAACGTCGGAACAATCAAGCCGGAAAAGAAGCGTGGTGGAACACCGATGAACTGAATTTTCTTCATAACACCGTCCCGCACCATCGTACTCCCGCAGTCCCGAGCCACCAAGTGCGGGAGTAGAGCCGCCATCTCGGTCTGCTCCTGAAGTGCCGTTGGCCGCAAAACAAAGGGCTCCAGGCCCTTGGCTGAAGCTCCTAATCCCGAAGGTGGCGCGGGCGCCCGCGCCCGCGGCTTTTACTGAAAACTACTTCTTCGTTGCCTTCGCATCCAGGAACGTCATCCAATTTGTGCCATCGAGCGATACCTCAAACTTAATACCGTAACTCCGAGGCGACAGCACTTTGATCGTCCGCTTCTGCTGGACCTCTTGCCCGCCGTAGTTCTGCGTGCTCGTCCAGGTCCAACCGTCTCCGCTGACCGTTCCCTTCGATATCTCCCGCCGCCCCTGACTGTTGAACGCGTCATAGGTATAGGTATTCTGCCCCGTATCGTAGCCCATGAACGAGGTTGCCTTTCCATCGCCTCCGAGCTCGGGCGGCATCTTGAAGTCCGAGTGCCGCACCAAGAAGTAATTGCCCGGCATCCACTCGCTAGTGTCGGTCGAGGTGAATTTTCCGCCCGCACCCCACGGACCTTGCCCAATCGTCCCTTCGACCCTCCAGGCTCCGACGAAGTAGTCGAGTTTCTTCACTTCTGGACCGGGTTTCGGCGCCATTTGCGCAAAGGCAGAAGCCGCAAGAATGAGAGTTGAAATCAGAATTCTCTTCAGATCCACTTGGTCGCTCCTTGCTTGGAAAATCATTCACCAGGATCGTAGTGGACCGATATGCAGCTGACCAGTGGGTTTAGTCAGGCGCCTGCCATGACAATTGTCAACTTTCGGGTGGTTGTGTTGAAGGCTGGAGGCTGAAGCGCCGCCCGTTACAACTAGCTATTGCTCGCGCCCTTTTTCTTCTCCAGCGCCGCGTAGATCGCCGGATCGGTGCAGATCTCGTAATACGATCTGTCGGTCCACCCCGTCACTGAGAAGTCGGAGGGGTCGATCCGAGGAATCCGGCTCTCTCGCACAACAATCTTGCGGAAGATATCGCGATCGACGGGCACCGTAGCGCTGAACAGCCGGTACTCGCCTTTATCCGACGATGCGACTGAGGCCGGCAGGCGCACCTTAAGGGGCTCGAGGGTAATCTCCTTCTCCAACTTGCGGAAAGCCATTTCATTCATGCGAATTCCGCCGAGGTTAAAGCTAAGAATTACATCTTCCGGATTCCCGTTCTCGTCCAGTTCCGCCGCCTGGAAGGCGTACACGTGGAACGGTCCCGCCTGCGGTTCCATGACCTTGCGAACTTTCTTGTTGCACGAAGACAGTCGGTCGCTCTCATTGAGCGCCTCCGAGATCATGATCTGATGCTCGCCATCCATCAGATACAAGGGCGCCGACTCCTGCAGCGTGATGCCCACACCCAGTTCTAGTTGCGGCATGCCCGAGCGCTGCATCAGTCCGTTATAGCCGCGCACAATTTCGATGATCTCCCGCGCCAGAACGCACATGCGGCTCACCGCCAGCCCGGGTTCGCCTTCGCGCTCGAGAATTGCCAGAATGATTGCATCGCCCTCCAGGAACACTTTCTGGGCGCCGTACTTGACCAGAAGTTTGTTCACCGGATCGTAAAAATTCAAGCTGAAGTACGAGGCGGGATTCAAGCCTTTTTCCATCATCGTCCGCGTCAACCGCGTGGAATCTCGCACATCCGCCTTGAGCACCACGTGGCGCAGCACTCGTTCCCCGTCCGTTTGCTCCTGCTCTTCAGGAAGCAGAAACTCGTAGAGAGTCCCGTTCACGCGCGACAGTTCCTGCAAGCGTTCGTTTCCCACCAGGTTTACCGAATCCATGGCCGCATTCAAAACTTCCAGCCGCCGCAAATCGCGGTGGTAGTGAAAGAAATCCCCCAGGAAGCGGGCAGCTACTTTGGCGCGCTCGGCCCCGCGGCAACTTGCCACCTTCGCGACCGCCGCATACAAGCTGTTGGGCGAGAGCTTGCCGTGTTCCTGAATCATGCGCTCCACCCGATCGCATTCTGTCCGGTCGATCAGGGCATTTTTCAACTGTTGAGGATTGATGCGCGGAGCATATTCGCTGAGCAGCGGTACGACGTGGTAGGAGGCGATCACGTTTTCCATCACACGCTCGTCTTCCAGCAGCCGCACCCACTCCGCCAAGCGCTCCTGACGAGCGAGTCCTTCTTCAGAATCCTCAGGCGTACCCGTCCCTACCAGTTCCCGCGCATTCTCGGGAACGTTCATCCACGAGTCGATAGTCTCCGCGTTCACTTCCTCGCCATACTGCGAGCGGAGAAAGCCCGACGCCAGTTCCCGCATCCGGCCATAACGGTCGGAATCGCGGTCCCAATTTCCCAGCATCACATAGTGTTCGGCGCACAGGTAGTCATCCCGCCCATCCTCTGAAAACACCAGACGGTTCAGAAACAGCGGATAGGTAAAATAGGCTCCGCTGAGCGTCTCTTCGCCAAACAACGACCGCCGGGTTCGCGCCAGGGTGCTCTTCTCAACCTCGCGCAACGTCTCAAAGATTTCCTGTCCCGTCTTGCGCAGGATGATTCTCTTGCGCACCTGAAACGCCGCCAGTCGCTCGCGCAGTTCATGCGCTTTTTGCACTCGCATGTTGTCGTAACTTTTGAGCTGTACGCGGCACTTTTCCAGCACCTGGAGAAACTGCTGGTTCATCTCTATGCGCACAAACTTTGTAACCGCCAGCCGCGCCAGCAGGTCCACGGGCAACTTCAACTCTTTCTTGGCTCGATTCAGCGACCCGATCTGCAACTCCGCGAGCGCCGATTTCCATCCGCCGGCATCTTTCTTCGGCAGCGTCACCCTGCCTGCCTGATTCCTCATCCACGCCGGCCCTTGGGTCGACCGCGGAACCTCCGCCGACAATAGGCCTTCCAATTCGCCGTGCCGCACGATCGACCGTGCGATGTAGGCCCGCCCTAACTCCACACACCGCGAGCTCAAGACCACATCGTGGCGCAGGTTATCCACGCCGATGCTAATCCCCTCCAGCGAAACGGAAGGCGTTGAAGCAGCCAGGCGCGGCGGCGCCGGTCGGTCTGGCGCTCCGCCGAGTCGAAAAATAGGAATTCGCGGCATTCGGATAGGATCCGTTTGGAAGTTGCTGATTCAAACGGACATTTCGAGGTTAGCACGCCGCCTGGGGGCGCTAAAGTTACCTAGGTTACCGGGTTAAAACGGATTTGCTTTCACTGACAGGGGGAAGGTGTTGCAGGTTCTCATAGCGGTCGAGCTGCGGGCTCTCCAGCTTTCGACACTAGGTTGCCTCGAAGGGGAAGGTTGCGCGCGAAGGTTCCCGGAGTATCGCGAAACTTCGAAGTAGCGTTCGCGCGAAAGGCTCGGAAAGAAAAATGTGTGGTACAAACGCACCTGGGACGCACGGGACCTAGGCGGTCTGATTCCCGCGCTCGATTTACTACTGGCCACGGATTAGGGCTGACTTTTCACTCTTGCCGCCTCGAACTCATCGCCCTTTTGCCATCCAATCAGTTTCGGCAAGCTGGCGGCTTCCCACCCAAGCGCAAATCCAAATCGCGCCATTGCCGAGTCCCCTACGAAATCCATTTCCGGATGGTACTCATCACTGGGCTGGTGATAATGCTTCTCGACGTATTCGTGCGCTCGCTCGAGCCCCCAGGCTTCGCTGTGCCCTTTGTATTTCATCCCTTCATTGATTGAAAACGCAGGAATGCCGACCCGCGCCAGGCTGAAGTGGTCGGAGCGATAGAAGTGTCCTGCCTCCGGCAGCGCATCCGGCCGAATCGCCAGCCGGAACTCTTTTGCGGTCGCTTCCACCGCCGGATAAAATGTCGTCCGCTCCGCGCCGGAAACCTCTACTTCCTCTGGTGCTCCGAGCGGCTTCACATCATCATAATTCAAATCGAGAGCAATTTTGGCCGCCGCGATCGGTGGGTGCTTTCCCAGATATTCTGAGCCCAGAAGTCCCTGCTCCTCGGCCGTAACCGCGGCAAACAAAATCGAACGCCGCGGCTTCAAAGCAGCCGTCCCGAAGGCGCGAGCCAGTTCCAGCAAGATGCCGCATCCCGTGGCATTATCGTTGGCACCATTGAAAATGTTGTCCCCTGGCATATCCGGACGAATGCCGAAATGATCGTAGTGCGCCGTATACATGACCGCTTCATCCGCCGTCTTGCGATCTCCACCCGGCAGGATCGCGACCACGTTATTCGATTCGAAATTCCGAATCTTGCTCACCATATGAGCTCGCAGCTTCGCGCCTAGATTCACCGGATGAAAGTCCCGGCTCTGAGCATCGTGCATCATCTTTTCCAGATCCATACCCGATGCCGACGCCAGCCGCTGTGCTACATCCAACTGCACCCACGACGCGACCTTCAACGCTGGCCCTTCCAACTCCAGATAAGATTTTTCCCCGGAATTCGAATTCCTCACCACTTCCCACGGATAACTTGCCATCTGCGCCTGGTGGACCAGAATCACTCCCACCGCGCCTTTGCGCGCCGCCTCTTCGTACTTGTAAGTCCAGCGACCGTAGTAGGTGAGTGCCTTGCCCTTGAAAAACTTAGGATCGTCCGAAGGCGGCTCGTTTACCAGCATCATCAGAACTTTGCCGCGCACCTCGACCCCTTTATAGTCATCCCAGTTGTACTCGGGCGCCTCAATTCCGTACCCCACGAAAACGATGTCCGCATCCACGTCCGACTGCGCCTGCTGCGTCTGGTCGTACGCGACATATTCGTCGAGCGGTTTCAGAGTCATCGTCTCGCCCTGCTTTGGAACGAGAGAAAACTGAGTGTCCCCAAGCGTAGTGATTCCTACCAGGGGTACTTTCTGCATGTATGTCCCGTGGTCGCCTGACGGCTTCAGGCCGTATTCGGCAAACTGTGTCGCGATGTATTCGGCCGCGATGTCGCCGCCGCGTTGGCCGGTCCCGCGGCCTTCCAGCAGATCGTGCGACAAGTACCGCACATGCCAGCGAATGTGTTCGGGCGTGATTGTTTCCAGAGCCACAAAGGCGGGGCCCGGCAGCCTTACTGAGGGCGCTTTCGCACCCTTCGCTCCGCCCGCACCGGCTCCACTTTCAGCCCACAACAGCAGGCTCGCACACGCCAACACATAGGCCGAAATTGCTCTCAGCATTCCTCGCATAAACAGGTCTCTCCCCCAACGAAGCGGCGCGCTTGCTGGAAGATTTCTTCGTATCAGGTCTAATCAAATTGTAAAGGACGCCTCAGTTGAGGCGGCACGAGAAGCTGCGGAGAGCGCTGCACGAGTGGGCACCGACCTTTGGACCCGGCACACGCCGGGCCTTGTCCTGCTGCCCTGACCGCGTGCTCCTACGTGCCTTGTATCGGTGAGCTGTTGCGTCTTAGTCAGCTCTGGTTTGGTAAGCGCCGGCCCGGCGCCTAGTTCTTCGATCCTCAACCAGCTCGGAAGTCCCGCACATCCTCGCCCGGCTTAAATAGCGCTGCCGGCGCAATCTTCCCGGCCTCCGCCATCTTGCGGCTGATCTCTTCAAAATCCGCCTTCACCCACCCCACGCTCGAAACCTCAATTTCCCCATCCTGCGCGATCCAGAAGATCGTGGGCACGTTGGTCAGACCGTAAGCATTCGACACCGGATAAGAGTGCGTATCATCGAGCAGAACCGGAAACGTTACCCCAAACTCCTTGATAAACGCCGCCGTGTCCTTGGCATCATTCTGCGAAACCCCAACCAACTTGACTCCCTTTTGGCCGTACGCCTTATACTGCCGCTCGAAAAACGGGAGCGCATACTGGCATGTGGGACACGACACCTTGAAAAAGGCCAGCACAACCGGTCCGCGGGTCAGTTCGTCGGCAAACGAAAACCGCTTTCCGTCCAATGTCTTCAAATCAAACTCGGGAGCCTTCGTCCCGGTAGCTAATGCTGCCATCGCTCTTCCTCCGTGCCCTCGAAAAATGCCTCGTAGCCAGCGCATTTCGTCTCGCCGCCTGACTCTCTCCTGACTTAGATGACGCAACCCGAATGAAAGATGGAGAGCCAGCGGAAGCGACTCAAATTATGGGCTGTGAGCAGTGTGAGAAAGCCCGCTCCCGAATCGCTCTTACCGTCAATAAGAAGAGAAGATTTCCACACACGCCGTAGACGCAAGAATCGTCACATGATTCTGAGAGCGAGTCACTCGGGAGCCATATTGGTCGGTTGCGGCCAAGTGGAGGTCAGCAGCACACCGCAGCTGCATAAATATAGGCATTTGAGGCGCGCTTCCCGTCTTCGAACTCTGCCGCTGACGGCTTGTAGGGCAGATCCATTCGCGTGAGAAATGCGTACATGTCGCGCCGCGACTCCAAGTAATGGTCCATGCTGCCATTGAACATCTGCCGCAACGCGTAAATCTGAGAGTATCGCCGTACCTCGTCGTACTCCATGTGCGCGACGGCGCCCGTCGAAAAAGCGGTGTTCCACGAGGCGTCGCTTAAACGGGTCACGCTCCAGACCAAATGTCCCTCGGGTTTTCCGGCGTCCCCTTTCTTCTGCGCTAATCACTTTCAGGAGCTTTTCGAGTTGGTCCTCCTCTCGAGGCGTCGAACTCATCTCTTTTGCCAGATTTTGCTGGTTGTCGCGAATCTCCTGCGCAATATTCTGGCGCGCCTCGTGCACCAGGCGGAGGTGATGCATCCAGTCCACGGATGCCTCAAGCCGCAGAGCGATCCGCAGACCAATCGTGGATCGCGAGCAGGTGCACCATGAAGTCTTTGATCGAACGGACTGGGCCATGAGGAGGGTGAACTTCCACGCCAGGTTCCTTATGACGAGACTTGTAACCCCGGCATTCTAACCGAGAATCGCCGAGGCGCTGGCGGCGAGTTCTCGCGGCAAACCTTCACCCAAGCAATGCAGCCTCACGGAGAATCTTGCGCGCAAGCCCAGTCATAGCGAGCCTTCCGAGTCGTCGGCAAGCGATCCGCTTTCCCGCATCTTCAGCGGGCGCAGGCCTGCGCCAAACGCGCACGGTGTAATCCGTTACCGTGATGGAGTGCTTCAGCGTGAACAAAAGAGCTGCGCTAGCCCGGTCAGTCCTACCGTTAGTCTCGTAAGGAGTCTTGTCATTCCGAGGAGAGCGAGGAACCTGCTTTGCTTCCGCAACCGTCAAGTCCGCGCCCACTTCCGGCAACTCCCACATTCCCGCCATCAACCGCGCGTCTGGCGCCCGCTGCACCAAAAAGACACTTCCGTTTCGGCAGTCTAAAGCGTAGTGAATTTCCCGCTTCTTGTGCCGCGGAGGCTTCGTCGAGCCCGCCAGTTCTCCGCGGGTCGCGCACAACTCCAGCACCGGACAGCTCAGACACGCGGGCGCCCGCGGTGTGCACACCGTTGCTCCCAGTTCCATCATCGCCTGGTTGAAATCGCCCGGACGCTCGCGATCGAGCAGCCTTTCCGCCTGCAGCCAAAAATCCTCGCCCGTCAGCCGCCTTCCCGAAACTCGCTCCAGCACGCGCTCCACATTCCCATCCACGACAGCCGCCGGCTCGCCGAATGCAATGCTGGCAATGGCCGCGGCTGTATACCGGCCCACACCTGGCAACGCCCGCAAATCCTTGGCGGTCGCCGGAAACTTCCCACCCTTTTCTCTGACCACGACCTTCGCTGCTGCATGCAGCATGCGTGCCCGCCGGTAATATCCCAGCCCACTCCAGGCCGCCAGCACCGAAGCTTCACGGGCTGCGGCAAGTCTCTCCACCGTGGGAAAGCGCCGTAGAAATTCGTGATAATGCGCAATCACCGCCGCAACCCGCGTCTGCTGCAGCATGATCTCCGACAGCCAAACCCGGTACGGATCGCGGCTCTCGCGCCATGGGAGATCGCGCGCCTGCGCGCGATACCACTGGAGCAGTCGCTGGCGCAGCACCTGCTCGCGCCCTTCGGCGGACAATTTCGTTCCACTGGAATTCATGGTTGAAAGCCGCATTTTACAGCAGGAAAGAACTCGGTCTGCGCCTCAGATCCCGTCCAAGCGAGATATAGAAATCGTTTCCCGCCATTGACCCAGGCTCACAGGCACGCAATAATAGCGGAACCTGGCATCCGCAACCCGCGTGGAAACATTCACGCCGAGTCATCGCGAGGAGCACTATGAAGGACTTCAACCGCAAGGTCGAAGACGCTTCCGCACGTGTAGGCCAAACCATTGGCGACGCCGCCGAACGTCTCGAGAAAGAGATCCCCGAATTCATCAAATATCTCAACGACGAGGTTGTGCCGGCAGTTCGCACCCACTCGACCAAAGCCTTGCGTGTGGCCTCAAAGAAGCTTACGGAATTCGCCGACTACATGGAGCAGCAGCGCCAGCACCCGCCCAAGTAGCGCCTTCGGCAGGTCGAGTCGCTGCCACATCGCATCGCAGCCACTTCGTCAGCGCAATCATGCTTCTGTTTGTTCTCATCGCGATCCTGTTTTTGAGCGCCTGCGGCCGCCCCAAACAGGCGCATGTCAACGTTCCACCGCCGCCGCCCCCTGCGTCAACGACCGAGTCGACGAGTTCGCAGCCGACCAAGGACATCCCAGAGAGGAAAGAAAGCTCACTTCCGAAGCCCACGGAAGAGGCTGATCTCGCCGAGCCCACCCTTCCTGCCGGCACCAAGCCTCTCGCCACCGAAACTGGTCTCGCCAGCTGGTACGGTCCTCCCTACCACAACCGCCGCGGATCGAACGGCGAACTCTACAACATGCACGCCATGACCGCCGCGCACCGCACCTATCCGCTGGGATCGATCGTCCGTGTCACCAACGTGAAGACCGGCTCGCATGCGCTCGTCCGCATCACCGACCGCGGCCCATTTATTCCGGGACGGGTTGTCGATCTCTCCCTGGCGGCTGCCCAGAAGCTTGATGTTTGGAAGCCCGGCGTCGCCGAAGTGAAAGTGGAATTGATGCAATCGGCCGCCTCTGCCGAGTCGATGGGGAAATGGGCCGTCCAGATTGGCGGGTTTCCTCATGAACCCGTCGCCACCAAACTCGCCGACCGCCTGAAGCGCCGCTACCACACTGCCAATGTTCTATGCTTTGCGAGTCCGGCCGGAGACTGGTGGATCCGTGTCCGCGTGCTCGACGACAGTCACGAGCGCGCCCAAAAACTCGCCGCCGAAACCCAAACTCCTGAAGGCGCAGTCTTCCTCGTGCGATTAGACTGATAGGCCAAGGAGCGCCATCAACGTCATACCATCAAGCCCCTGCTTTCGTGGAGCAGCGGAATGATGGCTGTCGCAGCTGGCGTCTATTGGGTGCTGCGCCTTGCCGGCTTTCACCAACTCTTCGTCAACGGCGCCGAAGGCAGGGGCGCGTCGCGCGAGATCATCGGCACTCTCTAGAGCGTCGCCACTTATGTCATCTGGGGACAGTTGGCTGCGGTTGAAAACGAAATACTCAAAGAGTCCGGCGCCCTGCAGGACCTCGTCCTTTTCAGCAAGGGGCTCACAGAGGCACACGTGATCCCACCGTCCGCTCCGTACGCGCCTACGCCCGCGCAGTCACGGAGTCGGAATGGGGAATGCTCTCCAGAGGCGAGGACAGCGGGCGGACCGAAAAGCTACCCTCCGGAATCGTCTCCAGCGTTACCGAGGCGACTGCCAGAGATGAATCCGAGCGCAGGGCGCACGACCGCCCGCTGGAAATTGCCAACCGGGCCAACGGGCACCGCGAAGAAAGACTCGCACTCAGCGTGAAGCGCATCCCGCGCAACCTTCTTCTGTTCGTGACCTTGACCGCATGCACGATTCTGTTTCTGCTCTTTTCTATCCCTTTCACAACCTGGCGCTGCTCTGCTTTGCTCATTTTGTGCTCACGGACCTGGATCATCCTTTTGATGGCACCGGGAACGTCGACGCCAAGCCCTTTGATGATCTGGCCACAAAGTATCGACAGCTCGATGAGTGCTTTCGAAGCCAACTGAGTGCCAACTGAGCTGACAGGTTTGCGCCCGGGATGCTATCGTTCCGCCAGGTGAGTCGTGATGACCGATCCCCATTGCCTTTTCTGCCGCATCCTCCGCGGCGAGATTCCCGCGAAGAAAGTTCACGAGGACGAACACGTGTTTGCCTTTGAAGACATCGATCCCAAAGCGCCGACGCACGTGTTAATTATTCCGAAGAAACATTTCGCTGGATTGAAAGAGGCGGAAGCGGGCGACGCGGAGCTCATCGGCCGCTGCCATCTCGCAGCTGCCCAGATCGCCCGCCAACGCAAGATCGAGAACGGATACCGCACCGTGCTCAACGTGGGCCCCGGCGCAGGACAATCCGTGTTCCACCTGCACGTTCACTTGCTCGGCGGACGCAACCTGGCTTGGCCTCCGGGATAGTTTCAACGATTCATTACGGCAAGGAACTTCGGCCGGTCACCGTCCTGGGTCGAACTCTTTCTGATACTGTTCCCAGCGCTGGCGAACGCCGGCCATGATCTGCTGGTACTCGGCGTCGGAGCGCAGGCTATCGTAGTTCTTGTCTCGTTCGAACCACGGATAGTTCGTATTTCCGAGCACAATGGTTCGCTTGAGCCAGATAAGCGAGCGCTGCCGGTCTCCAAGGAGAGCATAGATTCCTCCCAGCCAGTATGCCGCGTCCCCATCCGCGATCTGCTCGGGGTGGTATTGAAAGATCCTGGGATCGATCTTTTCCCGCTGGCCTCGCGATGCGTAGAAGAATGCCGACATCATCAGAGGCGAGTTGTCGCTGGAGTCACCGGCGAGTTGAACCGCTCGATTCAGATTCGCTTGTGCTTCGTCGAGTTTGCCTTGGTAGTAAAGCACTCCGCCAAAATAGGCCAAGGCCTTGAATTGGTCGGGATTTTTCGCGACCAGCTGCCGCATTTCCTGTTCCGCTTCAGGCGCTCTTCCGCTGTAGAGGAGCATGCGCGCATGCATCCAGTGTGGCTGCGGCAGCGTGGGATTCAATTCCGTGAGCCGGCGGTACGCTTGTTCGGCGAGCTCATTGAAGCCCGCGTAGTAGTAGGAATACCCCAGCATTTGCCAGGCAGTTTCGTTGTTCGGGGCGAGGGCCACCGCGCGTCTCGCGGTGCGGATCGCCTCTTGTTCCCGCCCTGCCTCGCCGTACGCGCCTCCCAGCGCGATCAATCCCTCCAATGACTGCGGGTTGATCTTCAGGGCGTTCTGTGCCGCGATCACGCTGCGCTTCACGTTGGCCTCGGCATCGTCAACAAAGTTTGCCCCTTGCAGCGAATAAAACTGCGCGAGGAGTGCGTAGGCGTCGACAAAGTTCTTGTCCAACGAAATCGCATGCAAAAGCAGACGCTCGCCGTCCGCGATACTCTGCAGCCGCGAATGCACGAAATACTCATTGAGATAGTAACGGGCCTGCAGGTAATCGTTATAGGCATCCACGCTCGTCGTCGTCGGCTGTTGGATGGACTTCTGTTCCGTGGGAGAGATTTCGATCTGCAGTCCTTCCACGACTTTGGCCGCAACCTGATCTTCAAACGTCAATATGTCCGTGCTGCGCAGATCGTAGCGCTCGGACCACCGGGTAGTGCCCGTGCGGCCGTCGATCAGTTGAACCGTCACCCGAATCACGCCCGCGGAGCGCTGGTAGGTTCCTTCCAGCACGCTCTCGACGCCGAGAGCCTTGGCCACTTCCGCTGGCTCCGGCGCTTCCTTCGCATACTTCAAAACGGATGTTGTCGGCCGCACTGCGAGGTTCTGCAACGAGGTTAAGCGGCTGATGATTGCGTCCGTGATCCCAATGCCCCAGCTGTCGGTTGTCGCGGCAGAAATGTCATGAAAGGGAAGCACGGCAATGGTTTCCAGGGAAATGGTTTCCAGAGATGACTTGGAAACAATGCTGCTCGCTTGCGAGGAGTGGGCGAATGACTGGTAAGTGCGGACAGCAACTGCGACTAACACTCCGACCAGCAAAACCGCTGCCACCAAAATCCCTTCTTTGCGATATCTGCCTGCTTGCGGCTTTGCGGTTGGCTCTGCAGCCGGGCTCGGAAGTCTTCCCGACTCGCTGTCGCGCCTGGCGCGCTTCAGATCGGCTCTCAACTCCTTCGCGGACTGATAGCGAACCTCGCGATCTTTCTCCAGAGACTTGCAGATGACGTCTTCGACCTTCTTGGGGAGATCGGGATTCAGCCGCACAGGAACTACAGGGATTTTGTGAAGGATGCTGTCGAAAATTGCTCCTGAGCTTTCGCCGCGAAACGGAAGCGCGCCGGTTGCCATTTCGTACAGCACGACACCGAATGAAAACAGGTCGGTGCGGTTGTCGAGTTCCTTCGCCAAAACCTGCTCCGGGGACATATAGGCGACCGTTCCCAGCGTGCTGCCTGGACTGGTCAAGTGCTCGTCGCCAATCACGGTCGCGGTGGCCTCGATCCCCACGGGCTCGGGTTCTCGCGCGCTCACCTTGGCCAGGCCGAAGTCGAGAACCTTGGCGTGTCCGCGTTTCGTGACGAAGATGTTGGCAGGTTTGATATCGCGATGAATGATGCCTTGCGCATGAGCGGCGTCGAGCGCGTCCGCAATCTCGATACCGATACTCAGCACCTGCTCCAGTTCCATTGCGCGACTGCCAATCAGGTGCTTCAGGGTCGAGCCGTCAAGAAACTCCATGGCGATGAATGCCTGGCCATTCTGATCGCCGATGTCGTAGATCGTGCAAATGTTGGGATGATTCAGAGCGGAGGCGGCCTGCGCCTCGCGTTGAAAACGCGCCAGGGCCTGCGGATCGCGGGCAACCTCTTCGGGTAGAAATTTGAGAGCTACGAAACGGTGCAGGCGAGTGTCCTCGGCCTTATAAACGACGCCCATCCCGCCACCGCCGAGCCTCTCGACAATTTGGTAGTGCGAAATCGTCTGGCCGATCACAGGTCCAAGTTTACTTCACGGAGGCGTTACCGAGTCCTTTGGTCGCTTCGGTGCCAGGTTGCAGACGAGTTTCATCGCGGGCGACTTCGCTTCCTGCTACCGAGCCCGTTCCGGCTGGTCCAATGGCGCGACCTAGTTCACGTCGCCGAGGGAGCAGGAACCTGGACCGCGAGGATCGCCGCACGATCCGCAGGCACCGCCCGGTGACGACGACGAAGGTGACGAGCCCTTCGCGGATACCGCGAACACCGAGAGCTGAGGGTCCAGCCTGGTGGCGTGGCACTTGGGACACTCCGCTTTTTCCTTGCCGTAAAGCAGGGTCTCGAACTGGTGGTGGCATTCCTTGCAGATGTACTCAAAAATGGGCATGGGGTCACTCCGACTCCCCTCTATTAGAATCAATTTGTGAAGAGTTCGCAAATTCCTGATTCCCAGGCACCTGCCTCGGAAGATACTGGTTCTCGAGATACTGGCTCTCGGATCCCACCTTCTGCCGGGCAATGGTCCTCCCGTGAGCCGTTTCGCTCGCGCCGGTGGCTGGGTGGCGGACATGTGCAGACGATTGCCAGCTTTCTGCTGCCGCGAAGACTTCAGCTGCCCGCGGCGGAGGAGCGGCTGGTTGAAGTGGCGCCGGGAATCAAAGTTCGCTGCTGGTGCTACTGGCAGCGGGATGTTGACCGGCAAGCGGCCCTTACCTTGATCGTTGTTCACGGCCTCGAAGGGTCTTCCGACTCGCAGTACATGCTGGGTGTGACGCGCAGCGGCTTGGCGTCGGGTATGAATGTCGTACTCATGAACCAGCGGAACTGCGGCGGGATGGATGCTTGCGCGCCCACACTCTACAACTCCAGCCTGTCCGGCGATGTAGCCGCGGTTGCACGAAATGTGCTCACACACGATGGAGTCTCGCGATTCGCTTTGGTTGGTTTTTCCATGGGCGGAAATTTGGTGCTGAAACTGGCGGGCGAGTGGGGAAACGAAGGTCCGACTCAATTTCGAGCCGTAGCTGCAGTTTGTCCAGCGGTCGATCTGGCGGCTTCGGCCGATGCCCTGCATGAGCCGCGCAACCGAATCTATGAGTATTACTTTCTGATGCAATTATTCCGCAGGATACGGATCAAAGCCCGGCTTTTTCCCGGGAAGTTTGATCTATCGAGGTTGCGGGGGGTCCGCACCTTACGAGCGTTTGATGACCGAATTACGGCCTACTACTGCGGATTTACGGGCGCGGATGATTACTACGCGCGGGCTGCGGCGGCCAACGTCGTGGACAGGATCGCGGTGCCCACGTTGATTCTTCATGCTGCGAATGATCCGTTTATCCGGATCCGCCATGAAACTCTCGAACGCATAGCTCGGAACCCCTACATTACTTATCTGGAGACTGAGGATGGCGGCCACTGCGCGTTCCTCGGTGATCGCAACGGCGATCCGGCGGACGACGGCCGGTGGGCCGAACGCGAGGTAGTCGAGTTTCTGCGGCACGTGGGTTGAGATTTTCCCGGCTGCTTGCACCAAAGCCCTTTAACTGGCGCGGGCTGGAGCGCGATGGAGCCAGGATCTGGCTTCCGCCCCACGGCCCCTCATCCATCCCTTGGTATGGGTGCGAATGTACGCCAATGCCAACATAGCGAGAGAAATCACCAACAGTCCCAGGGTGGCTCCGCGAATCCCAAGCGAGTGCTTCGGCAGAATCGAGACGCGGCCGTAGACGAATTCGATGTGGACCCAATAGACCAGCAGAGATGCCTGGCCAAGTTGAATCAGTGGGCTGAATCCCCACTGGCCTGCGCCCCATCGGCACCACGCATAACTCGCAGTCAGAATCACCAGCAACATACCGACTCGGATCAGGAAAAAGCTAGGGCTCGTGAGCCAATAATCGTAGACGGAATAAATCTGCCAGGTCTGCGCGTCGAGCCAGCGGGCAAAGCCGATCAGAGCGATGCCAGCCAGGCCTAGTAAAAAAAAGATTCGCGATCCCAGGTTGCGCGCCCACGGGCTGTGCAGAATGAATCCCACGGCCAGACCGGCGAAGGCGAAGGCGGTCCAGGGAAAAACCGGGAAGAGGCCGGTTTGTGGAGTTCCGAGATTGTGCACGCCGTCTATGTACGACTCAAGCGGCCAGGGCAGCCAGCGCGGCCGCCATGCGTACCACAGCAGCGGGGTCAGCAGAGAGATCAGCAATGCGGTACCGGTCGCCGATAAGACCAATGCTTGACGCGACCGTCGGCCGCGCGCCAGAGCTAAGGTAAACCAGATGAGGATGCCCATCAGCATCATGGATAAGCCGATCGTGTTGAGAACATCGACCCGCAAGAGGTCGCTTTTAGGCGCCCATCCCCAAGCCACCAGGTACTCCTGCAAGCGAAAAAGCAGCCCGTACCCGAAGACTTCTGCGCCGCGACGGATGGTAGCGCGGCCGATGTCGGCTGTCGCATGATTTTTCTGACGCAGTTTCTCCGTGACCAGTGCGAGCGAGATTCCGGCCAAGAAAAGAAACAAGGGTGCAGGAAAGGTTCCGCCTAACTGGGAGTACATGAAAAAGCCGCTTTGGCGGGCTTGGGGACTGAGCCACGAGTCGTAGCAGTGGGTCTGGAACATCAGCAGGCAAGCCAGACCACGCATCCAGTCGATGTAGGCAATCCGGGATTTTGCAGCGTCTGGCAGCGGCATACGCGGCTGAATTCGCAACCGGCAGTATACGGCAACGGGGGCCTGTTCCGTGTTTTCCCGGGGCGCTGTCCTGATCTCATACCTCAAACGCCCGATGTAGCGAGCCGTTTTGCCGGAGAACTGCCGCGCTTACAAACTTTTACGTCATACGATTGTCATCTTTCTGGACACGATACAACCTTCTTTTCCTGGTACTTATCGAATAAGGGCAAGCCTCTAGTAGCTTAAGATATATTCCAGCATTCTGAACTTCCCTGGAGCCATAATGCGAATTGTGAAGTCGGTCTTTCCCGTTCTTCTCCTAGCGAGCTTTTTCTCCACCGCCAGTTATGGCGCCGTTGCGGACCGAGTTACGGGAGAGATTGATCCCAGCCAGATGGTAAAGGTGAAAGGGAACATCCACGGTTTCGCCCAGCGTGAAACTGACCTCGGGCGGGCTGACGCCAGCAAGATGATCCAGGGGGTAACGCTGGTCTTCCATCCTTCCGCCGCGCAGCAGAAGGACCTCGATAATCTTCTCGCCCAGCAGCAGGATCGCTCGTCCCCGAACTATCGCAGGTGGCTGACGCCAGCCCAGTTCGCGGATCGTTTCGGCATGTCCCGTGGCGATATCAAACGCGTTGTTGGCTGGTTGCAATCTCAGGGCTTCGCCGTGACCTCGGTCGCCAACAGCCGCAACGAGATTTCCTTTGATGGCACGGTATCGCAAATCGAGACTACGTTCGGGACCGAGATACACAATTACGCGGCGGACGGCGTAGTCCATTTCGCCAACGCGACCGACCCGTCGGTGCCCGCCGCGCTTGCGGAATCGGTGCTGGCCGTCGGACACCTTCACGACTTCGCCCCGAAGCCTCGAATGAAAGCCCGGCCGCATCTGACTTCGTATGTGAGCGGCAATCATTTTCTGACCCCAGCCGATTTCGCGACGATCTATGACGTGACGCCGCTCTACAACAGCAGCATTGACGGCACTGGCCAGAAGATCGCTGTCGTGGGACAAAGCAGCGTCAACCCGACCGATCTCAGCAACTTCCGCAGCAGCGCCGGCCTGCCCGCGAACCCACCTACGATGACGCTTTTGTCGGGCACGACTTCCACACGGTGTGCGGGGGACGAAGGTGAATCCGACCTGGATCTCGAGTGGTCCGGCGGAGTGGCCAAAAACGCCTCCATAATTTTCGTATACGCGGGCCTGAGCAGTGGCGATTCCTGCGCCGGAACCCGTACGAAATCCGTTTGGGACGCCCTCAACTACGCGGTGCAAAACAAGGTTGCCCCTTTTATCAGCACCAGCTACGGGTTTTGCGAATCAGGATTAGGAACAGCTTTTACCAGCCAACTTCGGAAGTTAGTGCAGCAAGCGAACACGCAAGGCCAGACCGTCGTGGCCGCTTCCGGTGACTCCGGTGCCGCCGATTGCGACGGCGCCGTCACTTCCGCCACCAAGGGATTAGCCGTGGACGCTCCCGCTTCCATACCCGAAGTGACGGGCATGGGCGGCAACACCTTCACGGGGGATGTGGCTGGTACTGTATCCGGAACCGGGTCTAGCACCAATGCCGCCGCTACCACGTTTTGGTTGGGCACAACCAACAGCAAAGACGCGGTCTCTTCGGCAATTTCCTACATCCCTGAAGAAGCCTGGAATGACACTGCTTTCGATATTACGAACGGCGCCGGTTTGGCGGCCTCGGGTGGCGGAGCCAGTATCTTCTTTGCGAAGCCTGCCTGGCAGACGGGAACGGGTGTGCCCAATGATGGCAAACGCGACGTGCCCGATCTGGCAATCGGGGCTTCGCCCAATCACGACGGATACCTCGTCTGCTCCGAGGACGGCGCGAATGGCAGCATTGTCCCTAGTTGCACGGCGGGATTCCGAGATTCCGGAGCAAACTTTACCGTCGTCGGCGGCACCTCGGTGGCCGCGCCAACTTTTACTGGCATTCTGGCCCTTATCAACCAACAGCTCGGCACGACTGGCTTGGGGAACGTCAATCCCGATCTGTACCAGTTCGCCGCCAGCAGCTCTTCGCCATTCCACGATGTGGTCACGGGCAACAACATCGTGCCGTGCACTACCACCGTTCCTGCGGTTGCAGGTTGCCCCGCGGGCACAACGCAGTTCGGCTTTAGCGCCGGCCCCGGTTACGACCAGGTCACCGGCCTCGGCTCGGTGGATACAGGCAAGCTTGCTACTGCCTTCGCCGCAACAGTCACGCCGAACTTCAGCCTCACTCCAACAACCCCGAGCTTCCAGGTGGCGCAGGGGGCGACCGTCAACGCCACGATCGCCGTAGCATTCGCCACGGGTTTTACCGGTACCATCACTTTCACCTGTTCCGATAACATCTCCGAGTCGTCCTGCGTAGCGCCTCCGCAGATCAACGCCCCTAAGCAAGTAACTTTCGAAATCACCACGACCCCTCCGACCGTCGGTATGGACCGGCATTCCGGAGGAAGCGGGGGAATCTTCTATGCAGCCCTCCTGCCCGGGTTCCTGGGCATCGTGGTTATGGCGGGTGCGCGGCGATCACGGCGCGGCATGCGGCTGTTGGGGCTGATCGTAGTCCTGGGATGCTCGACGCTGTGGCTCGGCTCCTGCGGCGGCACCGGTAGTTCCAACAAGGCCAACGCGGGTACACCCAAGGGCACTTACAACATCACCGTCAGCGGCACTTCGGGCGCCACGTCCTCGACCTCGTTCCAGCTCGTGGTCCAATAACTGCGCAAACACGTTTCGAAGGCGCTCCGCTTAAACCGGAGCGCCTTCGTGTTTCTATGGTCTCTTCTCAGGGCAGGTACTCTTAAGGGAAAGTTCACGGCTTACGCAGCGCATACGCGGTGAGCAATGGCCCGGCGGAACCGTGCCGGCGTCGTGCCAGTCATTCTGCGGAACATCCGCGTGAAGTGACTCTGATCGGCGAATCCGCACTCTGCGGCGATGACTGCGAGTGGCCATTCCGCTTTGCGCAAGAGTTCACACGCGGCACGCACCTGCAGGTGCTGCTGATATTCTCCCGGAGTTCGCCTCTCGAGGTTCCGGAACACACGCGCCAGATGTACGGGATGCACCCCGGCTTCCCGCGCCAGATCGCGCATGCGAAGAGGTTTGCGGAAGCCTTCGTGCAAACGGTCTTTCACACCCGCGAACCAGCGCGGCGCCGTGTTGTCCGGCGCTTCAACGCCGGTCACGGCTCCGAGCATTTCCAGAACATGTCCTTCGACGATATGGCCCTCTAAACCCAGCGGGTCGGAGGTCTGCATCTTGAAAGCAGAGTACAGTCGAAGTCCCGGCCAGAGCATGGTTCCTGCGCCACGATCGAAGGTAGTCTGCGCAGGCAGGCGGACTCCGAGCTGTCGCAAATTCTCCTCATACAGTTCGATGGTGAAGAACGTTGCACCGGCGGGACCTATCACGGTCGAGTGGGCGGTTCCAGCAGGATTGAATACCGCCGTGAAAGGCCGCAACTCACGAAGCATACCCCGATCACCCTCGAGATAGTCGCCCTGCAGCACGACGGTGATATAGGCGAGTTCGTGCTCGTGGCGCGGAACGATTCGCGAACCCGGCTGGCGGAGTTCGGAGAGAACCACGTCATCGGTGCGCAGGCGGCCTTCGACAGGAGAGTAAAACTCTCCTCCGCGCAGGTAGGTTCCGGGAGTGCCAGCAGCGGGCATGCTTGATCAGACTGGAGCGGGAGGGAATCGTCACCCGCGAATTTAGTTCGATTAAGTTTAATTTGTTCAAGACGGCGGCCGTAGCGGAAGGGTAGTCTTTCTCCAAACCAATGAGGAGGGTTCCATGAAAACTGTTTTGTGTTCTGCACTGGCGCTCATCGCATGCGTTGCCCTTTTAGCGGCCGAACCGGACCAGAAGATGCCCAAGCCGCAATACGACGACAAGGGTCAGCTTGTCCGCCCGGCCGACTACCGCGAATGGATGTTCCTCTCCGCCGGATATGGCATGAACTACAGCCCCGCGCCCGGCGGCCATGAGATGTTCACCAACGTCTTCGTGCAGCGCTGGGCCTACGACCAGTTTGCAAACTCCGGAAAGTGGCCCGAACAGACCATGTTCGTAATCGATGAACGCGATGCCGCGAGCCGAAGTTCCATCAATCAGAAAGGGCACTACCAGACCGATCTGATGGGCCTGGCCGTCGAGGTGAAAGACTCGGGGCGCAATCCGGACAAGTGGGCCTATTACGGCTTCGAAGCCGACGGCAAAACGGCCGGAGCTATGCCGCATGGAAATGGATGCTGGTCCTGCCACGACGCTCACGCTGCCGTCGAACACACGTTCGTGCAGTTCTATCCCACGCTGAAGACCGTCGCAAAGAAGTTCGGAACCTACAACGAGTCGCGCGAGCAGGTAGCGGACGCGAAGTAGCCACCACATTCATCGCGGCCTGTAGAATCGCTGCATGCGTTTCGTGCGCACGTTCGCGTGGCTGGCCTGCGTAGTCTATTCCAGCATCCCCCTGTTCTGGCTGATGGTCCATCCACGAGCGCGCCGCTGGCGAGAGCGCGAGGCATCGCCCTTCCGCGTTCTGGTTCCCGCCTGGATCGTGATGTGGGCCGGTGTAGCAGCTTTGACGGGGCCTTGGCGTACCCTGACGTTCTATTCGACGCGCTGGACCTGGGCTCCGGCCGCGCTTCTGTTTGCCGCAGGCATCTCCATCTATTCCCATGCCGGCGCTCACTTCAGTTGGGCGCAGCTGGGCGGCCTTCCGGAAGTTCGCACTGGGCGAAGCGATGACCGGCTCGTGACTACCGGAATCCGCTCGCAGGTCAGGCACCCGGTATATCTCGGCCATCTCTGCGAGATGCTAGCTTGGAGTCTCGGAACTGGTCTGGCGGTCTGCTGGCTATTGACCACCTTGGCCATCGCTACCGGTGCAGTGATGATTCGCATGGAAGATGCCGAGTTGGAGAAGCGGTTCGGTCGAGACTACGTCGCTTATCGCAAAAGAGTCCACGCAGTGTTGCCGAAGCTGTTCGTCTGATTGCTTTCAGTGCAAGGGCGGGGGCGACGGCGCGACCGCTAAGAGCTAAGATTTCGTTTGATTCCCGCATGAGGGCGAGACCCGACAGAGCCGTCCTTCCTGGCTCTGCCAGTATAATCCGACTTTAGCTGAAAGCTCATGGCTGACAGATAAGAGCTGGGTTCATGCGCTTCGAACTTTTCATTGCGACCAGGTACCTGCGCGCCAAGCGCCGCCAGGCTTTCATCGGCATCATTACCGGCATTTCGATCGCCGGAGTCGCCGCCGGCGTGGCCTCGCTCGTCATCGCCATGGCTATCACCAACGGGTTTCGACAGGACCTCCAGGAACGATTGCTGGGCTCCACCTCCCACATCAGCTTGCAGCGCGTCGCGGATGACGGCATCCAAAACTGGCCCGCGCTGATGGACCGTCTCGCGAAACAGCCCCACGTGGTCGCGGCCGCTCCGGCAATCTTTGAACAGGTGCTGATTGCGCGCGGCCCGCGGGCGCGCGGCGCCGTGCTGAAAGGGATGATCCCACGCTATGAGCGCAAAGTGGGAGACCTGCTGAATTCAGTCAAGGACGGTTCCTCCGCGCCGCTCGAAGACACCTACAACACCGAACCGGATTCTCAACCTGCTACGGGGAGGTCCCCACGGAAAGCGGTCGAGGACGCCCGCGCCACACAGTCTCCCGATTCGCTGCAGGGAGTGCATGATCGTCTCGCGGCCATGCCGCCTATTGTCCTGGGCAAGGACATGGCCGACAACCTGGGCGCAACGATGGGCTCAGAGGTGCTCGTTGTAAGCCCGCAAGGCGAGTTGACTCCCTACGGGATGGTCCCCAAGTACACACGTTTCCGCGTGGTTGGAATTTTCAACTCCGGCTTCTTCGATTACGACTCGAGCTGGGCGTTCGTGCGACTCTCGGATGCGCAGAGATTGTTCGGCCTCGGCGATCTGATCTCCGTCCTGGAATTTAAAGTCGACGACATTTACCAGGCTGGCACGATCTCTCGCCAACTCGAAGGCGTGGCCGGAACCGGATTCATGGCTACCAACTGGCAAGAGCAGAACAAGGCCCTGTTCCATGCCCTGCGCCTTGAGCGTCTGGTCACTTTCATCACCATCGGCCTGATCGTCTTCGTCGCGGCTCTCAACATCCTCATATCGCTCATCATGATGGTCATGGAAAAAACGAAAGACATCGCTGTGCTCATGTCGATGGGAACGCGCCGGGCGCAGGTGCGCAACATGTTTATTGCGCAGGGCGTACTCATCGGCGGCATCGGGACGGCTATTGGACTGGTGCTTGGGTATGCCATCTCCTATACCGGAGGGCACTACCATTTGCTGGCGTTGTCTCCCGAGGTGTACTCCATCGACTACGTGCCATTTGCTCCGCGCGTGATCGATGGCGTGCTCGTCGCCCTTGTAGCGATCGGAATTTCGTTCGTTGCGACGCTATACCCGTCGTGGTCTGCGTCTCGAATTCTTCCGGCCGAAGCGCTACGGTATGAGTAATATGCATCCAAATCGAGCACGTGCGGTGGGCAGCTCTGCCGAAGGCAGCGCTCGTAGCGAAGCAATGCTGGCTCCCCGGGCTTCGGTCGCTGGAGAGGCTTCTACGGCGGTAGATCCTTTCCGCAGGTGTAGATTGGATCCATCAGATTCGAAACGATCGAGAGGCTGCGCGCACTAATGTTAGGGATGGCGAATACTGGTTTGGCAGTAGCCTATGATCCTGGGAACTGGAGCCCCTGGAACGAAAGAGACGTTACTTGCATCTAACTGGGGGAGAAACGATGCTTCGGGTGGAAGGCCTGAGGAAGGTCTTCCGGTCCGGCGAATCGGATCTGGTGCTCTTTGAGAATCTTTCGTTTGAGGTGAGGCGAGGCGAAATGCTGGCCATCGTGGGCGAATCGGGTTCAGGCAAGAGTACCTTGTTGCACATCCTGAGCGCTCTTGATCGTGCTTCTGCAGGTGACGTATACTGCGCCCACTTGCGATTGAACTCGCTATCGCACGACGAAGCTGCGACATTCCGCAATCGGGAAACCGGCTTCGTATGGCAGTTCCACTATCTGTTGCCGGAATTCACGGCGGCAGAGAACGTTGCCATGCCGCTGCTGTTGCGAGGGCAGACATGGCAACAGGTCCAGCCAGAGGCTTCACGCTGGCTGCGAGAGGTAGGACTGGAGCCACGGGCCCATCATCGTTCAGGCGAGCTTTCAGGTGGCGAACAGCAGCGGGTAGCTTTGGCTCGCGCCCTCATCACCGGTCCTAAACTGTTGCTGGCAGATGAACCTACGGGTGACCTGGACGGACGCACCGCGGAAGCGGTTTTTGATTTGATTGCGCGATTACATCGCGAGCACCAACTCACCTCCCTCATTGCTACGCATAACTTGTCGTTTGCCCGAAGGTGCCATCGGGTACTGAGGTTGCAGCGTGGATGCATGGAGGAGATTCCGCCAGAGTCGTTGCCGGCTTGAAGAAAGTCGATTTGCAGAAGCTCAGGTTTGGGACACGCGTAGAACAGCAAGATTAGTGCGAGAAAGTGCAAGAACTTGGTCGAAGGAGCCGCCGCCGAAAATGGACAACCGTTCCTTCGGTAACGTGATCAAAGGTTTGTAAAATCGTTTCAGTATTGGGCCTTGAGGCCCTATGATTGCATAATGTAGGAATAGAATAAGGTTGGAAGGGTGTCAGGGTCGGGTTCGGTAGGCTGGGCGAGCAAGGTTTTTCCCGGCCAGGAAAGTCAGGGGGAAGGCATTATGTTTGAACGCTATACGGAGAAAGCCAGGCGCGTCATCTTTTTCGCACGCTACGAAGCCAGCCAGTTCGGGTCTCCCTATATCGAGACGGAGCACTTGCTTCTGGGACTCCTGCGCGAAGATAAGGCCCTAACCAATCGCTTCCTGCGCTCCCATGCCTCGGTCGAGTCGATCCGCAAGCAGATCGAGGGGCATACTACGATCCGCGAGAAGGTTTCAACTTCCGTTGATCTTCCGCTGAGCAACGAGTGCAAAAGGGTTTTGGCCTACGCCGCGGAGGAAGCCGAGCGCCTTTCGCATCGCCACATCGGCACCGAGCATCTGCTGTTGGGTTTGCTCAGGGAAGAGAAGTGTTTCGCCGCCGAGATTCTGCATGAGCGCGGACTGCGCCTCTCGACGATTCGCGAGGAGTTGGCCCGCACGACGCAGGAAAAAGCTCAGCCGCAACGCCAGCGTGAAAGTTCGCTGCTCGCGGAGTTTTCGCGCGATTTAACCCAGGCTGCCATGGATAGCCAGTTGGATCCTCTGGTCGGCCGCGATGGCGAAGTCGATCGCGTAATCCAAATCCTGTGCCGCCGCACCAAGAATAATCCGGTGTTGATCGGCGAGCCGGGCGTCGGTAAAACAGCCATCGTTGAGGGACTGGCGCAGCGCATCGCTGACGGCGAGGTTCCATCGTTCCTTGCCGACAAGCGGATTCTTGCGCTGGACCTCTCGCTGATCGTCGCTGGCACCAAGTACCGTGGCCAGTTCGAAGAGCGTCTCAAAACGATCATGAAAGAGCTGATGGAGTCTCAAAATTCCATCATTTTCATCGACGAGTTGCACACATTGGTCGGAGCCGGATCTGCCGAAGGCTCTCTCGACGCGGCCAATATTCTTAAGCCCGCTCTGTCGCGCGGTGAAATTCAGTGCATCGGCGCAACCACACCGGGTGAATACCGCAAGTCGATTGAGAAAGACCGTTCGCTCGAGCGCCGCTTCCAGGCTGTGAAAGTTCCGCCGCCGAATGAGGCCGACGCGATCAAGATTCTGTTCGGAATCAAGGATCGTTACGAGAAATTTCACGCGGTTACGTATACGGACGAAGCGATCAACTTTGCGGTTTCGCACTCGAACCGTTACATTCCGGATCGCTTCCTGCCAGACAAGGCGATCGATCTGGTTGACGAAGCCGGAGCCCGGGTGAAACTTCGCCAGACCTCGCTGCCCGAGGAACTGACCGAAGTCCAGAAGCGCATCAAGTTCATCGTGCATCGCATGGAAAACGCCATCGCGAATCACGAGTTCGAAAAGGCGCGCTTCTATTCGGATGAAGAGCGTAAAGAGCGCGAGAACCTGCGCGCCCTTCGCGAAAAATATCATCTGGACGAGTCTTCGACTGGAGTCGTCAACCGCGAGGATATCGAAGACGTGGTGTCGCGCTGGACCGGCGTGCCAATCACCTCGATCAAAGAAGAAGAGACGCAGAAACTTCTGCGCATCGAGGAAGAGCTCCACAAGCGGATCATCTCGCAGGACAAATCAATCAGCGCGTTGGCGCGCGCCATCCGGCGGTCCCGGGCCGGACTTAAGAATCCGAACCGCCCGATCGGCTCCTTCCTGTTCCTGGGACCGACGGGCGTCGGTAAAACTGAAGTTGCGCGTACCTTGGCGCAGTTCATGTTCGGCACCGAGAAGGCTCTCGTCCGCTTCGATATGTCGGAGTTCATGGAGAAGCATTCGGTCTCGAAGTTGATCGGCTCGCCTCCTGGATATGTCGGTTACGAAGAAGGCGGCCAGCTCACCGAACGCGTGAAGCGCGCTCCTTACTCGGTCGTCCTGCTCGACGAAATCGAGAAGGCGCACCCGGATGTGTTCAACATCCTGCTGCAGGTGTTTGAAGACGGCCAGTTGACCGACGGACTCGGCAACACGGTCGACTTCAAAAACACGATCATCATCATGACCTCGAACATCGGCGCCCGGCACTTGCAGCGCCGCGAGGGCCTGGGCTTCCAGTCGAGCAAGGAAGACATGATTTCGGAGAAGGTGGAAGACCTCGTGAGGAACGAAGTCAAGCGCACCTTCAATCCGGAATTCCTGAACCGTCTGGATGAGATCATCCTGTTCCTGGCGCTGAGCGAGGCAGACCTGATCCAGATTCTCGAGCTCATGGTCACGCAACTCAACCAGAACCTGGCTCAGAAATCCATTACTGTCTCGGTGGCCGATGATGCCAAGAAGTGGATTCTGAACCAGACTCTAACCGATCGCAGCTACGGCGCACGCCCGCTGCGCAGGGCGCTGCAAAAGTACATCGAAGACCCGTTGTCGGAGGCGCTGATCCAAGGCACGATCACCACGCGTCCGGCGTTCATCGAGGTCTTCCTGGAAGACAACAAGCTGTTCTATCGCCCGGTCGATTCGGAAAAGGCGGAAGGCGTCTTGTTGTACGAAAAGTAATTGCTCAGTACGGTCTCCCAGCCGCCAGCCAAAAGCTGGCGGTTTTTGTCTTCGTCGTCGAGGAGTGCCCACTCCCTTGGTTTAGATTTAGAGCCTCACTCAGCCCAAAAACCTTATTGACCCAGCCCCAACACCTGTGATTAGATTCTGCAGAACAGATCAAGGGCTGTCCCGCGGCCCGCAAATCAGTTAAGCGACCGAGGTGAATTATGAAGTACCGCCTGTTCCAGGCGGGCCTAGCTCTGTCCGTACTAGGTCTCCTGGTTTTGCCCTTGAGCCTGAGCGCCAGCGCACGGGACATCGTCCTGCCCGCAGGAACTCTTCTGCAATGTACCCTCAATGAACCCAATTTCTCCTCGTCCACGGTAGATGTGGGCGATCCGGTGCTTTGTCACCTACGGGGTGTAACCGAGTTTGGACAGCAGGCTTTTCCGCGCGGAAGCTATCTGGTGGGGCATCTGGACTCCGCAAAGGATCCCGGCCATTTCTGGGGCAAAGGCTATTTGAAGCTGCAGTTCGATCGCATCGGCCTGCCCAGCGGTGATCTGCCTCTTGAGGCAAAGGTCATCTCGACGCGGGGCTACAAAGTCGATAAACAGGGCAAGATCGACGGCAAAGGGCACGCGAAGCGCGACGTCGTTGAGTGGATGCTGCCACCGCTCTGGCCCTGGAAAGTCATCATGCTGCCCGCTCGCGGCCCTCGCCCCAAGCTGAAGGGCGAAACCGTGCTCAGCCTGCGTCTGATGGACGATGTTCAAATCCCACAAATCGCAAAGAACTTCGGCCCGGACTGGCACTTCTTCACACGCCAGCAAAGCCAGACTTATCAGCCCTCCGTCTATGACACGGCTAAGCCGCAGCTTCTACTTCGGAATGCTTCGGTCGCGGACGAAACCATCCAAACCGTTCCACAGGCCTCCTATGCGAGCGTCGTTACGCGAACCTTGCCGTCCGCGAATGCTGCTCCAGGCATGCCTGTCTTCGTGCTGAACAACGGCACCGTATTGGCTGTCAGCGGATACGGCTATCAGGACAGCCGCATCTCTTACTCGCTGGTTGGCGGAGGTACCGGTGTGATCGGTACCGATGAAGTTGACTGGACTACGACGACCCGCATCAACGAACAGCGCGGTGTCCGCCTTTCGCTGCATGCCAGCCATGCCAACCCCGGTACACCTGGGTTCTAACCCCACTGCCAAGTCGGATTTATTTGGCCGCCAGCGTAAGCTGGCGGCTTTTGTATCCTGTCAGGGCAGGTGCGACATTTTTGCCATCGAATCCTCCTAAATCTTTGACTCCTTTTAAGTTATTGGAATTTTGATATTTCGGATCCGCCCAAATATTGATCCGCACGAGCTTGCATGAAAAATATTTCCGGGCTTACTTCTTCTTGACTGCCCGTTTCTTGGCTGAAAGATGAGTGCGCGCTGCGGAGTTGGCCGCCACCGCGGCGCGGATGAGTTGCCTGAAGGCAGCTTCGTTGATCTTCTCCCCTTCGCGGAGATCGATCGCGCGCCGCGTGTTCCCTTCCAGGCTGGAATTGAAGAGCTTCTTCGGGTCTTCGATGGAGGCTCCGCGCGCGAAGGTGAGCTTCACGACCTGCTTGTACGATTCCCCTGTGCAGACGATGCCGTCATGGGCCCAGACGGGGGTTCCGGGCGACGCGGGCTTTGCCCATTTCCACTCCTCCTGGATTTCGGGGTCGGCATCGTGGATGAGCTGACGGACATGAGCGAGGGTCTTGCCGCGCCAGTCTCCCAGATCTTGAATCCGCTTGGTGATATTCGCTGACGCAGCCTGGTCATTCGGACGACTTGTCGGCTTCATGTTCTCTCCGATCTTTTGTTTCGCCAGCCGGCCCAACCGACGCTTTTCCCGGGAGCCCCGCCACCGGATGCCCCCACTCGCGTGGCAGTCTCAGGGATGCGCAACAGTGAGGCCGGCGCCGTGTACACTCGTCACAGCCAAATCCTCGCGCTCATGTTACACCGTCGCGATGCCAAGGAATCTTCACGGCTACGATGGCTCGGGATACCTTCACTTCATCACCACCAGTTGCTACCCGCGGCGGCCCCTTCTTGGCACGCCCCAATCGCGCCATCTCTGCCTCGAAGTCATGGAGCAAACCGGCAAGCGCCATCACTTTGTCGTCGTCGGTTACGTGGTGATGCCGGAGCATGTCCGTCTTCCTTCTCTTCAGGGAGCCGGAGCGCGGCAAGCCCTCCCTGGTGCTGCTGCGCTCAAAACAAACTTTCGCCCGACGTAACTCTTTCAGCTAGGAGTCGGTTGATGGGCGGCTGTACGATAACTCAACAAAGCCGTTCTTGTGAGCGACTACGTTTTTCAGATGCCACTTCTGCTCGGTACCGGCATCACCGAACAGGTGCAGTCCTTCACCCAAGATGACCGGAGCTATCATCAATCTGATTTCATCCACCAAGCCGAGCTTGAGAAAACTCCGGCTTAAGATGGCCCCTCCCACCATCCAGATGTTTCCGTATCGAGGCGCAAGTATCTCATCCACCAATCTCTTGAGATCGCCGGAGTAGAACTCCACACTCTTCCTCGTGGACGGCAGTTGTCTATTTGTGATCACGACAGTCGGAGTATCGCCATAGGGCCAGCCGAGTTGCAGGGCGTGCTCATAGGTGCGAGAACCGAGCACGTAGCAGTCTATCGACTGGATGACTTCAGCGCCGTCATCCGTGACCCCTCTTTCGTAGACGTCGCCACTGTCCATCCAGGAAACACTGTTGTCCTTCTTGGCGATGAAGCCGTCAAGGCTTGCAACTACGTGCAGCGTTATGGTCGATTTCATTGACGGCCTGCCCTGGGTGATCTTCTGCGTGCATTAAAGCCTGCAGTGATGATACCGGGGGCTCCTCCAGCTTGAAAAAATACAAAGTCCAAACTATTAGACCCTTAGCGAGCCACGGAAGGCCCTGGCGGCATAGTAAGATTCTGCACCGTTGTGATACACGAAGACACGGCCGAAGCGGAGATCACCGAAGATGGCGCCGCCGAGTTTTCTAACATCAGCAGGCGCTTTCAGCCAACTCGACGTCTTCGTATCGAAGTCTCCAAGTTTCTGCAGCTCTCGATATTGTTCTTCCGTCAAAAGCTCAATGCCCATGGCCGCTGCCATATCCACCGCGCTATTTTTCGGTTTATTTTCTTTCCTGGAATCCAGTGCTTCACGGTCGTAGCAAAGACTTCTGCGGCCTTTCGGACTTTCCGGGGAACAATCAAAAAAGATGTATTCGCCCGTCTTTTTATCATGACCAACAACGTCCGGTTCCCCGCCAGTTCTTTCCATTTCACTGAGCGACCACAGTTTTTCGGGATTCGCTTCCAGCCTTGCTTTTACTTTCGTCCACTCGAGACCTTCATGGCGGTTCATATTTTTCTCAAAGCCGGCGTGCAATGTTCTGAGTAGTTCTTCGCGCTGTTCTGGCGGCAACTCCTTTTTTGTCTTAAGGCCTTTCATGTCGGTTTCCTCAGTTTATTGCTGTATGCTGTTGGGCCGGTCTTTTCGAAATAAGTCGTCGAAGAACATGGCCTTTCCACATCCAAAGACCCGAAAGGACCATTGTTGGCACGAAGACAAACCGAGTAGGGTAGGCGTACTGTGGAATTCTGTCAAACGGACTGTAAATGTAACCGAGTATCGGAATGCTAAAGAGGATGTGAATCCAGCGAAGAATCGTACGTTGTTGGGGGATCTTTGCTTTCATGATCAAGTCTCCTTTTCGATGGCGACACTATTGCCGCCCGCGACTACTCGTTCCAGGCCACTGATAAACTTTTTCCAGCCGGAGTTCGTGCCCTTATAGGCGGGCTCTTGGTCGGGACGGAAACCAGACTGCTCGATGCGCACGAGCGTTCCTCCCCTTATCGCAACCCACCTCCAGACCACACGCCGGAGCGGGGGCCAATCCGGGTGATTGTTTTGCGCGCACCTCGATTCACGCCTCTTGAGCCGCCTTCGGCAGCCATTTGGGCGTTTCAATACCGAACTGTTTTGCGTACTCGGCGTTCAGCCGCTGCCAGCCGCCGAACTTCATGGCATCGGTGCCGGCGATGGGTCCAATCGGATCACCCGCGAGGAGCCGCCCAAGGACGTCGAAGCAGATGTGCCAGCCCGCGGAGCCCCACGCGATGAAGCGGTGATCGATCTTGTGCCACAGCGTCAGGCGCGTACCGCCACCAGAGGCTTCGAGTTCCCACCGGATATCGCCGTACTCAAGCATGTTGGGAGCGTCGACTCGCGTCACTTCTGTTTCCAGCGGCGTGGGCCTTCCCACCCAGGTGAGCTTCACCGTTCCGACCGTACCCAGGCTCCCATCGGTGTACGAAGGGCGCCCACTCGCGCAATTGCACCGGGTCGGTAAGCGCCTGCCAGACTTTTTCCGGCGAGTGGCGCAGTTCTCTGACGAGATGAGGGTCCACTTCTCTCCCTCTTTTCGTACCTGCGCCCCGCTGGCCGGACCCGGTGCGTATTGCTCGCGATCGTTCATCTATCTTCATCCTTACGTCCGTCTACCAGCGCATCAGCTGCGTGACCTGAATGAGATTGCCGCAGGTGTCGTTCAACATGGCGATCTTGGATGCCGTCACATCCTTTGGTGGCATGGTGAACTCGGCGCCGCGCGCTTTCATACGCTCGTAATCGGCCTGCACGTCGTCGGTGTAGAACATGGCCGCGGGCTGGCCTTGCTGGAACGTGGCCTGCTGGTAGGTTTTGGCCGCCGGGTTGTTGTTGAGCGCCAGCTGCCCCTCCGTGCCATCCGGGTCCTCGGGTGAGGCTACCGTGAGCCAGCGAAACGGCCCCTGGCTGAAGTCGGCCTTTTTCACGAAGCCCAGCACTTCGGTATAGAAGCGCAGGGCCTTTTCCTGGTCGTCGACGTACACGTTGGTCAGTTTGATCTTCATTTCTTTTCTCCGTTGTCACGTTCGCGTTTTGGGCCGCGTCGTGTTCTCCTTTGTCTTCCTTTTCGTTGGTGTTGACTGTTCCATGCGGTCGAGGTGGCGTTCGAGAGCATCTACGTGAGCGGACCAGAACCGGCGGAACGGAGCCAGCCAGGCATCCAACTCCTGAAGTGGTTCAGGTTTCAGCCGGTAGAGACGGCGCTGTGCGTCCACCGTGGATTCCACGAAACCGGCCACACGCAGCACGCGCAGATGTTTTGACACCGTCGTCTGCGGCATACCAAGTTGACGCTCGATCTCTCCCACCGATTGTTGGGACGAGACCAGGAGGCTCAATATAGCCCGGCGGTTCGGCTCCGCAATGATTTCGAATACAGATCCCACTCTCTTCATATACTCCACCGAGCATATGCTTGTCAAGGTATATACAAGTGTGGGCAGAGGAGACGATGCACACCTGACTCTTGTTCGTGCCGCACCAGGCTCGCTTGTAATCTCTCAGGTCAGGAAGCGGTCCGACCCATCCATCTCTTCGGTCTGCAACCGCGATCATGATTACTACTTCGAACTCCTCCGTGAAACGGAGCGGGACGCCCAATAAATTGCTCGGGTTCTACTGCACACCATGGCGATTTACGG
>Ga0210406_10001040_pt1 | contig 35436 bp, 22 predicted proteins | sample IncBWC30MmetaG_FD_155454 | JGI IMG/M metagenome (GOLD analysis project Ga0210406, IMG submission 155454) | Forest soil microbial communities from Barre Woods Harvard Forest LTER site, Petersham, Massachusetts, United States - Inc-BW-C-30-M | ecosystem: Environmental > Terrestrial > Soil >... | reverse complement strand
CAGGAGGCTCCGCGGGAGGAGTGTTGGGCGGGGTGATTGGCGGAGCAGGAATGGCGCCCCCGAAATTGCCGGAGGAACTCGAAGAGCCGGAGGAGAGCACCGAGGTGAGCGATTTGCTGAGCAAGGAAGTGGCGGCGGCCGAGGGGGCAGCGGTTGGTGACCTGTTTGAGTACAACTTGAAGGAAAAAATCACGGTGCTGAAGAACCAGTCGGCGCTGGTGCCGATTGTGCAGTCACCGATTGAGGCGGAGAAGGTCACGCTGGTCACCTCAGACGAAGACGGGGGGCTGCAGGCGACTCCACTGCGCGCATTGTGGTTGAAGAACAGTTCGGGACTGACGCTCGATGGCGGGACGTTTAATGTGCTGGAGCAGGATAGCTTTGCGGGAGAAGGGATCATGGAGCTTCTGCACCCGGGAGAACGGCGGTTGCTGTCTTTCGCAGCGGACAAGGCGGTGCGCGTAGCGAAGCGCGACGTGACGGGCTCGAAAGCCGTGACGAGGACCACGATCCTGAAGGGGGTTATGGCAGTGCACCGCGAGGAGTGGGACACCACAACGTATGTAATTCACAACGCGGACGTGACATCGCGGCAGATAATTCTGGAATATCCGATTCGCAGCGGCTGGAAACTGGCGGAAGAGATGAAACCGGAGGAGACGAGTGCCACGCGCTACAGATTCCGGGTGGAAGTGGCGCTGGGAAAGACGGAGAAATTCGCCATCAAGGAAAGCCGTGGGGAGGTTTCGAGAATCCACATTTCCACGCTGACGGACAGCCAGGTTGAGGCGTTTGTGCTGGAGGGAGCGATTACCCCTGTGGTTGAGGCGGAATTGCGAAAGGTGATTGCCAAGAAATTCGAAATCGCCGGGGTGGATCAGGAAATCAAGTCGCGGCAGCAGGAGACGGAGTCGATCGAGAAGGGCCAGATGCGGCTGCGGGAAAATATGAAAGCGTTGAAGGGCAGCCCGGAGGAGAAGGCTCTGCTGCTGAGGTATGCGAAGGAACTGGACGGACAAGAAGACCGGCTGGCCTCGCTGCAAAAAGAGATCGGCGAACAGAAGACAAAACGCGAGGGGCTGCAAGCGCAGTTCGACGCGCTGGTGCAGGGGATTTCCATCGAGCAGGCGGGGCGGAGCGAATAGAGACCAACGGAATGGCGCCACGATGGAGAGTGGAACGAAAAGTTGAGAATATTTCCTTGTGGGGTCCATAAGAAAAATTGAAGGAATTGGCGAGGCAACTAAAGTTACACTTATGGCCCTGTTTCAGGGAGGGGGCCGAAGATGCCTATAGTTGCGCCGGTTGCCGAATGGGAAAGCCTATCCGCACGCATTAAATCCGAAGCGCCGGAAGCGTTTGATTCCGAGGGGCGCGTTCTTAATCTGATTGAGGGGGAATGGAAGGACCCGGGATTCGGGAGGCACTACGAATCGCCGATTGACGGGCGGAGCCTGGGGCGAATCCCGATGATTGACCTGGAGACTGCGCGGACGGCAGTGAAGTTTGCCAAGGCCGAGGCGGCGGGCTGGGAGAGGACTGATTTGGACGACCGTCGGCGGCGGGTGAATGATTGCCTGGCGGGATTGCAGGAGCAGAAAGAACTGATCGCGCTCCTACTGATGTGGGAGATCGGTAAGCCGTATGCGCAGGCCCTTACGGATATCGAGCGGTGCATTAGTGGTGTGGAATGGTATGTGGCAAACATCGAGAATATGCTGGAGAAGCGCGCGCCGCTGGGGCTGATTTCGAATATCGCTTCGTGGAATTATCCGATGTCGGTGTTGATGCACTCGGTGCTGGTGCAGGCGCTGGCGGGGAACGCGACGATTTCGAAGACGCCGACCGACGGAGGCTTGTATGCGTTGACGCTGGCACATGCGGTGGCGCGGAAATGCGGGCTGCCGGTTTCGTTGGTGAGCGGGTCGGGCGGCCAATTGAGCGAGGCGCTGGTACGGAACGAATTTGTGGATTGCCTGGCGTTTGTGGGCGGGAAGACAAACGGCGGGGTGATCGCTTCGTCGCTGTATGACGAGAATAAGAGGTACATGCTGGAGATGGAGGGGGTGAACACCTATGGGGTGTGGAAGTTTTCGGATTGGAGCGGGCTGGGGCAGCAGTTGAAGAAGGGATTTGATTACGGGAAGCAGCGGTGCACGGCGTACGTGCGGTATGTGGTGCAGAGGGAACTGTTTCCGCAGTTTCTGGAGATGTATCTGCCTTTGCTGCGAGGATTGCATTATGGGAATCCAGTGATGGTGGAAAAGGAGACAGACCCGCTGCCGAAACTGGATTTCGGACCGCTGATCAACAGCAGGAAGGTGGAAGAGTTGCGGGTGCTGTACGTGGAGGCACTGGGGAAGGGCGCAATCAGCTTGTTTGAAGGCGGGGTGCAGGAGAGCATGATTTTTCCGAACCAAGATACGTCGGCGTACGTGGGGCCGGCGGCGCTGCTGAACATTCCGAAGAATTGCCGCTTATATCACAGCGAGCCGTTTGGGCCACTTGATACGATTGTGGTAGTGGACCATATCGAGGAATTGATTTCGGAGATGAATGTGTCGAACGGGGCGCTGGTGTCATCGATTGCGTGCGATGACGGAAAGATTGCGCGGCGGGTGGCGGAGGAGTTGCGGGCATTCAAGGTGGGGATCAATTCGATCAAGTCACGCGGAGACCGGGAAGAGGTATTTGGGGGCGTAGGGCAATCTTGGAAAGGGTGCTTTGTGGGCGGGCGGTATTTGGTGTTGGCGGTGACGGCGGGTGAGCCAGGCGAGAAGTTGTATGGGAATTTTCCGGACCATTCGCGGATGCCGGAGGAGTTGATGGTGAGGGCGGTCAGCGCGGGGGCCGCGCAAAAATAGGGCTTGGGTGGGTTGCGGGAAATTTTGACGATCGCAGAGGCCGAGAATATACTGCGCGATTAGAGAGGCGAAGAATTCCAAGATGGGCTGGTTTAGGAAGAGAAGAAGCTGAATGCAGTGACGCTGAGTGCGCAGAGTTTTGCGGAAAAGAGGGCTAGCTTAAAAGACCAGGCCTACATTTAGGAAGGAAGAAAGAAGAGTTGGAGCGAGAAGAACACAGGCTGAAGCCTGTGCTACTTAAGGCGAAGCGGGCAGCCAGGAATGGCTGTGCTACCAGAGAGGGACGGAGACGATGGCGTTTGTTAGGACAGTGAAGGTGGCGGAAGTTCCGGTGGGAACTATACGGGAGTTGCAGGTGGAGGGGAAAGCGGTGGCGGTAGCCAACGTGGGTGGGAAGATTTATGCGATCAATAACACCTGCCTGCATCGCGGGGGACCGCTGGGCGAGGGTTCGCTGGAAGGCAAAGTGGTGACTTGCCCGTGGCATGGCTGGCAATATGACGTCATTAACGGGAAGGTTGTCCAGAATCCCGCCGCAGCCGTGGATTGTTATCGCACCGAGGTGCGGGGCGAGGACATCTTCATTGATTTGGGATAAACGGGAGAACATGCTCGGTTTGCCGACACCAGGTCTGTAATCAATACAAAATAGGATGTTTAGGGTGAGTTTGCAGGTGAGTGCCTCCGTTCTTTCGGGTTTTGCACACGGGCCCGCCTCTATCCCGCACATTTTGTTTGGTTTTCCTTGTTCGACCGTGTATATTTTCCCCGGCTTTAGGTGAAGATGGCGACTTCGACTCCTCAGACACGACACTATTGGATCTTCAGCACCGACCCGCACCACTATCACTGGGACACACTTTTCGTTAAGGGCAAGGAAATGTGGCACGGGGCGGGTTCGAAACCCGACGCGATCCGCGCGCTGAAGCAAGTGAAGCGCGGCGACCGCGTGCTGTGCTACCACTCCGCGCCGGAGCGTTCGCTTTATTCGATTGCGGAAGTGACGCGGGACCCTTATCCCGACCCGCACGACCACAAAGGGAAGAATTTGGTGGCGGACCTGCGCGCGTTTGAGAAATTGCCGCGGCCTGTGACGCTGGCGGAGATGCGGGCGAATCCGGCGGTGAGAAAAGCGAAGCTGCTGAAGAATGTGAGGCTGATTGTTTCGCCTATCAGTGAAGCGGAGTATCTGGAATTGCTGCGCATGGCTGGCATTGTGGCTACCCCGGGCGTGCCGCTGCCCTGAAGAGTTTTGCATCCGCGCAAGAGAGGCCACCTGAAGGTGTCCGCTACACAAACCTATTTGGGAAGCGGCGCGTCCAATACGTAGGGTTGCGTTCAAGGAAAAACCAATGAAAAGCAGATGGGGAATGCGAGCAGCACTGCTGGCGCTTGTGGCGGCGCTGGTGTGCGTATGCGGCGCAAACGGGCAGGAATATCCCGTGGCGACGAAGACGCTGAAGAACGGGATGAAAATTCTGGTACAGACGGACCACAGCATTCCGAATGTGGCGCTGTACACGTTCTATAAAGTGGGGTCGCGCAATGAGCGGCCGGGGACGACGGGGCTGTCGCATTTTTTCGAGCACATGATGTTCAACGGCGCGAAGAAGTACGGGCCGGGGGAGCTCGACAAGGCGATGGAATCGAACGGCGGTTCGAATAACGCGTACACCACACGGAATGTGACGGTGTATCAGGATTGGTTTCCGCGGACGGCGCTGGAACTGATTTTTGATATTGAGGCGGACCGGATTCGCGATTTGAGCTTTGATCCGAAGAAAATCGAAAGCGAACGCGGAGTGGTGGCAAGCGAGCGAAGAAGCAGTGTTGATGGGCAGAATGAGGGCGTAATGGAGGAACAGCTGTGGGCGACGGCGTTCATCGCGCATCCTTACCAGTGGCCGGTGGTGGGTTGGATGAGCGACATCGAGCACTGGACGATGGAGGATTTGAAGCACCACTTTGAGATGGGTTATTCACCGAGCAACGCCACGATGGTGATTGCGGGTGACGTGACGCCGGAAGAAGTGTTTGCGCTGGCGGAAAAATACCTGGAGCCGATTCCGGCGCACGCGCCTCCGCCGCCGGTGACCACTACGGAGCCGCCACAGATTGGGGAGAGGCGCCTGGTGGTGCGGAAGCCCGCGGAATTGCCGCTGGTGATGATCGCGTATCACGTGCCGCAGACGAATAATCCAGATTTTTACGCCTTGAACGTGATGCGGTCGATTCTGTTCCAGGGTGAGAGTTCGCGGATGTACCAGCGGCTGGTGGACAAGGACCAGATTGCGCTGGACGTCGAGTCGGAATCAGACAATGCGTTTGACCCGACGCTGCTGCTGTTCCTGGCGCAGCCGAAGGAGGGCGTCGACCCCGCGGTTTGCGAGAAGGCGATCTTCGAAGAGATGGAGCGTCTGCAGAGTGCACCGGTTGCGGGCCGGGAGCTGGAGAAAGCAAAGAATTTCCGGCTGGCGGAATTTTACCGGCAGGTACGGACGATTAATGGGCGAGCGAATACGCTGGGGACGTATGAAGTGTTCTTTGGGGATCACCGGAAATTGTTTGACGCGGCGAAAAATTACAGCGCCGTGACGAAGGAAGACGTGCAGCGGGTGGCGAAGCAGTATTTTGGGGCGAAGAATCGGACGGTGGCGACGCTGGTGCCGGAGAACGAGGAGAAGGGCAAGCCATGAGAATGGAAACGAAGATGACGATTTCCCTGGCCTTAGTGCTTGTCTGTTTGGTTGGGGGTTCCCCGGTTCGCGCGCAGAAGTTGCAGATGCCGGCGCACGAGAAGGTGGTACTGAAGAACGGGTTGACGGTGCTGTTGCTGGAGAAGCGCAGCGTGCCGATGGTGAGCGTGGCGGGGATTGTGAAGGCGGGAGGGTTGGCGGATCCGGTGGGGCAGGAAGGGCTGGCCTCGACGACGGCTGGATTATTGAGGAAGGGCACGAAGAAGCGGACCGCGCAGCAGTTCGCGGGAGACATTGATTTTATAGGCGGGAGTTTCGAGGCGGACGCAGGGGCGGATTATTCGAGCTTCGCGGCGGAATTTCTTTCGAAGGACACAACGACGGGATTGGATCTGGTGGCCGATGCGTTGCTACATCCAACGTTTCCGCAGGCGGAAGTGGACAAGCTGCTGGCGCAGTCGGTGGACGGAGTGAAGGCGGCGAAAGACAGCGCGCGGGACGTCATTTTCGAATATTACGAAGGGTATCTGTACAACGGGAAGGGCTACGGGCGCCCGACGGGAGGCGACGAAATTTCGCTGAAGAAGATTCAGCGGGAAGCGATCGTGAAGTTTTACGAGAGCTACTACACACCGGGAAATACGATTCTGACGGTGGCGGGAGACTTTCATCCGGCGGAGATGAAGAAAAAGATTGAGGAGATTTTTGGCGGGTGGCCTGCGAAAGCGGCACCGGCGATTAAGGAAGAGCCGGCGAGCCAGATGAAGGGCAAGAAACTTCTGCTGGTGAACAAGGCCGACGCCACGCAGACATATTTTGTGATCGGGAACATGGGAGTTACGGCGACGGATCCGGACCGGGTGGCGATTGAGGTGGTGAATACCGTCTTTGGGTCGCGATTTACGTCGATGCTGAATGAGGCGCTTCGGGTGGAGTCGGGGTTGTCGTATGGAGCGACATCGTTTTTTTCATTGCAGAAAGAGCCGGGGCCGTTTGCGATGTACAGCTTTACGCGGAACGAAACCACCGGGAAGGCGATGGAGTTGGCGCTGGAGGTCTTGAAGAAACTGCACGCGAATGGGATTACGGCGGAGCAGTTGAGTTCGGCGAAGAGTTACATAAAGGGACAGTTTCCTCCGACGATTGAGACTTCTGGACAGCTGGCCCGGTTGATTGCGCGGCATGAGTATTTGGGGCTGGATGACAGCGAGGTGAACCAGTTTGAACAGCGGATCGATGGGGTGACGCCGGAAATGGCGAAGCAGGTGATTGCGAAACATTTTCCGTTGGAGAATTTGACGTTTGGGCTGGTGGGGAAGAGTTCGGAAATTGCGCCGGTGGTGAAGAGTTATGCGGGGAAGGTGGATGAGAAAGAGATATCGGCGCCGGGGTTTTGGGTGGGGGCGAAGTAGTTGGGCGGTTGTGCGGGAAAGGGTTTGGAAGAGGGCAGAGAGCGGATTATGAGCACAGGCTAAAGCCTATGCTACCCGTGGGCCGCTACGGGATTGGGAGGAAAGGAATGCGCAAATACTGTGGGTGGTTGATGATTAGCGCGCTGCTGGTATCCGCAAGTTTGACTGCGGGAGCGGATTCGACGCTGCTTTTGCAGCAGCCTACGATTTCGAAGAGCGCGGTGGTGTTTGTTTATGGCGGGTATTTGTGGAGCGCGCCGCGCGAGGGTGGAGAGGCGCGGCAACTGACGACTGGAGGACATGAAACGCATCCGGCGTTTTCGCCGGATGGAAAATGGATCGCGTTTACCGGGGAGTATGACGGAAACGCCGATGTGTACGTGATGGCGGCGGAAGGAGGCGCGCCGAAGCGGTTGACGTGGCATCCGGATGCGGACGTGGTGGCGGGGTGGACGCCGGACGGGAAGAAGATACTTTTTAATTCGGGGCGCGAGGCTTATGCGGATTTCGACCGGCTGTACACGGTGGCTGCCGACGGCGGGGTGCCGGAAGCGCTGCCGATGTGGCGTGCGGAGGCGGGGTCGTATTCACCGGACGGGTTGCACCTGGCGTATGTGCCAAATCTGAAGTGGCAGGCGGCGTGGAAGAGGTATCGGGGCGGGCAGACTACGCCGATTTATATCGTGTCGTTGCGCGACCTGCAATTGACGAAGATCCAGCGCGAGAATTCGAACGACTCAAATCCCGTGTGGTTTGGCGAGACGATTTATTTTCTTTCGCATCGAAACGGACCGGTGAGCCTGTTTGCGTACGACACGAAATCGCAGGCTGTTAAGCAGGTGGTGGAAAACAAGGGGCTGGATTTGAAATCGGTTTCGGCGGGACCGGATGCGCTGGTGTACGAGCAGTTCGGCGGGTTGTATCTGGTAGATCCCAAGTCCGGACGCGCGAAGCATATCGATGTGCGAGTGAACGGCGACTTGCCGGCGACGCGGGCGCACTGGGTGAAAGCGGCGGACAAGGTATCGAATGCGGGGATTTCGCCGACAGGGCAGCGGGCGGTGTTTGAGGCGCGCGGGGAAATTTTAACGGTACCGGCGGAGAAGGGGAATATCCGGAACCTGACACGGACGACGGGAGCGGCGGAACGCGATCCGGCGTGGTCTCCCGACGGGAAATGGATTGCGTTTTTTTCGGATGAGTCGGGGGAGTACGCGCTGCACCTGGTGGACCAGAGCGGGCTGGGCGAAGTGAAGAAAATTAATCTGGGGAATCCGCCTTCGTATTTTTATGGCCCGGTGTGGTCGCCGGACAGCAAGAAGATTGCGTATACGGACAAGCGGTTGAACCGCTGGTACGTGGAGATCGAGAAGGGCACGCCGGTGAAGATTTCGACGGAGAGGTTCGAGGATCCGGGAGGATTTTCGACAGGGGCGTGGTCGCCGGACAGCAAGTGGTTGGCCTACGACAAATACCTGGAAAACCACCTGCACGGGGTATTTGTGTATTCGGTGGAAAGCGGGAAAGAGACGCAGATCACCGATGGGACGGCGGACTCGCGGTATCCGGTGTTCGATAGAGACGGCAAGACGGTTTACTTCGCGGCGAGCACGGATGTTGGTTTGTCGGCGGGTTGGCTGGACCTTTCGAGTTTTCAGCATCCGTTGACGCGGAACGTTTACGCGGTGGTTTTGAAAAAAGGCGACGCGAATCCGGTGGAGCCGCAGAGTGATGAGGAGAAAGTAGGCAAGGAAGAAAAGGGGAAAGAAGGCGACAAGGATAAAGAGAAGGATAAAGACAAAGACAAAGATAAGGACAAAGCGAAGGACGGCGGGAAAGAGGGAGACAAGGAGAAAGGGAAGGACGGGGAGAAGAAGGAAGAAATTGCCGCGGTCAAGATTGATTTTGATGGGATCACGCAACGAATCGTGGCGCTGCCGATCCGGGCGGCGAATTATGAGCAACTGGATGCGGGAAAGGCGGGAGTGCTGTTTCTGTCGGAGATCGTGGATGTGCCGCGGTTTGGAGAACCGGCGCTGCAGACGGTTTCCAAGTTTGAATTGAAAACGAGAAAGACGGAACCGTTCACGAGCGGGGTGAGTTTTTTTGCGGTTTCTTCGAATGGAGAGAAGGCGCTGTTCCGGCAAGGACCGCCGCCGGGCACGACGTGGATTATCGCTGGGACGTCGGCCGCGCCGAAGGCGGGCGAAGGGGCGCTGAAGCTCGGGGAGATGGAGGTTTACGCCGATCCACGGGCGGAGTGGGATCAGATGTACCGGGAAGCGTGGCGGATTCAGCGGGACTTTTTTTATGATCCGGGACTGCACGGGCTGAATCTGAGCGCGGCCGAGAAAAAATACCGGGCGTACCTGGCGGGGGTTGGGGGACGCGCGGATCTGAACTATCTGTTCACGGAAATGCTGGGGGATATAACCGTCGGGCACATGTTTATCGGCGGAGGGGACGTGCCGAAGCCGAACCAGGTGAAGGGCGGGTTGCTGGGCGCCGACTACAAGGTGGATAACGGGCGGTACCGGTTTGCGCGGATTTACAACGGAGAAAACTGGTATCCGATGCTGCGGGCGCCGCTGACGCAGCCGGGAGTGGAAGCGAAGACGGGTGAGTATTTGATTTCGGTGAATGGGAGAGAAGTGCATCCGCCGGAGAGCGTATACAGTTTTTTCGAAAATACGGCGGCGAAGCAGATAAAGATCAAGATCGGGCCAAATCCGGACGGCAAGGACGCGCGGGAAGTTACGGTCGTTCCGGTGGACGATGAATTCCCCTTGCGCAATCGTGCTTGGGAAGAGGACAACCGTCGAAAGGTGGACGAATTGAGCGGCGGCAAGCTGGCGTACGTGCACGTGCCGGATACGGCGGTGGGCGGGTGGACGAACTTCAACCGGTTTTATTATGCGCAGACGGGAAAGCTGGGGGCGGTGATTGACGAGCGCTACAACCACGGAGGAGAGATTGCGGACTACATCATCGACATATTGAAGCGGCCGCTGCGGAATTGTGCAATATCGCGGGAGGGCGAAAAGTTCTGCTCGCCGCTGATGCAGATTTATGGGTCGAAGACGATGATCATCAACGAAATGTCGGGGTCGGGCGGCGATGCGCTGCCGTGGATGTTCCGGCAGGATGGAGTAGGGCCGCTGGTGGGGACGCGGACGTGGGGAGGATTGGTGGGGATTTACAATTATCCGCGGCTGATGGACGGAGGGCGGGTGACTTCGCCGCGGGTGGCGATTTATGGATTGCATGGGGATTGGGAAGTGGAGAATCGCGGGATCCCGCCGGATATCGAGGTGGAGAATGATCCGGCGTCGGTGGCGGCGGGGCATGATGCGCAATTGGAGAAGGCGGTGCAGGTGACGCTGGAGGCGTTGAAGAAGAATCCGGTGATGACGCCGGATCATCCCGCTTACCCCAATTATCATAAGAACTGAGAATCGAAGAACGGAAAGAATCGGACTTAACGCAGAGGGCGCTGAGGTAAGAGCGCAGAGTTCGCAGAGAAGAAAATGCCAGAATTGCCGGAAGTGGAGACGCTTGCGCGGGGGTTGCAGCGGGAGATTGCGGGGCGACGCATATTGAGCGTTGAGATGGGGAAGACGGATTTTATGGATAACCCCGCGGAGATGGAGCGGGAGTTGCCGGGGACGCGGATTGAGAGGGTGGAGCGGTACGGGAAGTTCATGTTGTTGCGGTTGCAGCGCTCGCCGGAGAGAGAAGGCGTTGCGGAGGAATCGGCGCTGCTGGTGCATCTTGGAATGACCGGAACGATGGTGCCGAGGGCGGTGAGCGAACCACGGGCGAAGCATACACACCTGGTGGCGCTACTCGATGATGGGCGAGAGCTTCGGTACATTGATCCGCGGCGGTTTGGAAGGATTGCTTGGCTGGCGGGCGAGAAGTTGCGGGAGGAATTGCTGCGGTTCGGCGCGGATCCGTTGCTGATTTCGCTGGAGGAGTTTGTGGAGGGCATTCGCGGGCGGCGGGCGCGGATCAAGGCCATGCTGCTGGATCAGGGAGTGCTGCGCGGCGTGGGAAATATTTATGCGGACGAGAGTTTGTGGAAGGCGAGGATTCATCCGGCAAGGATTGGGGCGCGGCTGAGTGTGGAAGAGGCAAAGAGCCTGCACCGGGCGCTGCGGCAAATCCTGGAGAAGGCGATTGTGCTGCGCGGGTCTTCGATTTCCGATTTTCTTGACGCCGAGGGGGAGCCGGGCGAATATCAGCTGCACCACAAGGCTTACGGGCGGGAAGGAAAGGCGTGTTACCGCTGCAAGACGCCGATTCGGCGGATTTTGGTGGCGGGACGCAGCAGTTTTTTCTGCCCGAACTGCCAGAAAGCGCCGCGCGGCGGAAAAAGAGCGCCGCGGGTGAAACCGGTTCGGCGGCGCGGTGCGTCTAAGGGGGCAGCGAAGGTTGCCTTAGGAAAGGGCTGAACGGCCCTGCCAAGAGAAAAAGTTTGAATTCGTAGAGACGCTTCCTTTCCATGGAGAGTGGGATGAAAAAGAACCGCAAAGTTGTCGGTGTGGTTGGGTTGGCGCTGTGCCTGGTGGTTGGCCGGGCGTGGACGGCGCGGGCCGCGAACGAGGAGGCGAATCCCGTGGCGGCGGATGCGAAGATTTTGGGCGAGATCCACGACCACAGCGAGCTGATGGACAATCTGGAGTATTTGTCGGATGAGATCGGGCCGCGGCTGACGGGTTCGGCGCAGTTGAAGCGGGCCAACGACTGGACCCTGGAAATGTTCAAGAAGTACGGGCTGACCAACGTGCATCTGGAGGCCTACAGCATTCCTCACGCGTGGGAGCGCGGTAAGGCGAGTGCGCGAATTATTGCTCCGAGGGAGCATCCACTGACGATTGCGGCGGCGGCGTGGGCACCTGGGACGAAAGGGAAAGTGCATGGGCCTGTAGTGTACTTCGACGCAAAAGAGCCTAAGGACTTTGAGAAGTTCAAGGGGAAGCTGAAAGGTGCGATCGTGATCGCGCGGGAGCCGCAGCCGTTGTCTCCACCGAGGCAAATTGACCCGAACCGTGAGATTTATCACCCGCTGGAGGAGCCGCCGGCGCCAGTGGGGGAACCCGCCAAGCCAGATCCATACGACAAGTATCTGGAAACGTTAAAGGCTCGATATAGGTTTTGGAAGGACGAGGGTGTGATGGCGGTGCTGGCCGATTCAAACAAACCGCACTCGCTCCTGAATATGACTTCTGCAACTACGGAGCCTTTCGAGATGGGGCCGCTGCCATCGGCATTCGTGACCGGCGAAGGATACCGGCTGATTTACCGGATGCTGAAAAAGGGCCCGGTGGAGTTGGAGATCGAGATTTCCAATTCACTCTCGAAGAAGCCGGTGGAGGTTTACAACACGGTTGGTGAGATTCGCGGGACGGAGAAGCCGGACGAGGTGGTGATTCTGGGGGCGCACTTGGATTCGTGGGACCTGGGGACCGGAAGCACGGACAACGGAACGGGATCGATGGCGGTGCTGGAAGCGGCGCGGACGCTGGCGAAACTGGATTTGAAGCCGAAGCGGACGATCCGGTTCATTTTGTTTACCGGCGAGGAGCAGGGGTTAATCGGATCGAAGGAGTATGTGAAGGCGCACAAGAGCGAGTTGGGGAAGATTTCAGGCGCGCTGATTCACGACAGCGGGACGGGGCGAGTGCTGGCGATCGGGCTGCACGACAACTATCAGGACCGGCCGATCGTTGATCAGATCATTGCTCCGTTGGGCGAATTGAAGATGCTGGAGCCGACGACGGCGCGGGAGTATGGGACGGACAGCCTGTCGTTCGACGAAGTGGGAGTGCCGGGGTTCTGGTGCGCGCAGGATATTGCTGAGTATTTCAAGACGCACCACAGCCAGTCGGACACGTTCGACAAGGTCTGGAAGGACGATATTAATCAGGGTGCGCAAGTGCTGGCGACGTGGGCGTATAGCACGGCACAACTGGCGGACATGTTGCCGAGAAGGCCGCTGCCGCCGGTTGCGCCGGCTGGGGCGAAATTGGAGAAGCCGAAGACGGATCCAATTGAGGAGACCGACAAGAAGATTATTGAACAGGTGAAGGGAGACGCGGAAAAGTTGAAGGCTGATCTGACGTATTTGACTACGCAGATTGGGCCGCGGCTGACCGGCTCGCCACAGCTGGATCGGGCGAGCCACTGGACACAGGAGCAGTTCAAGGCGCTGGGGCTGGAGAATTCGCGCTTGGAGAGCTGGAGCATCGCGAATAGCTGGACGCGCGGGCCTGCTACGGGACGGATTGTTTCGCCTGCGATTCACGAGCTGACGCTAGCGGGCGCGGGGTGGTCACCTTCGACGAACGGAACGGCCAAGGGCGAAGTCATTGGAGTGGATGCGGAAAAAATCGAGGACCTGGAAAAATACAAGGGGAAGCTTGGCGGGAAGATCGTGATTGTGACGCGGCCGCGGGAGATGGAGGCGCCTGGCGATCCGATGTTGACGCCGTTCGGGCAATCCGCTGGGCCGCTGAATCACGCGAAGAACCAGGGGAGCTTTGACTACAGAGCTTACATGCAGATGCGCGCGGCGCTGACGAAGATGTTGACGGAGGAAAAGGCGCTGGCAATGCTGACGGGCTCGGAGAAGATGTACGGGCTGATGAATATGTCGACGGCTTCGCGGGAGTATCAGCCGGGGACGTTTCCTTCGGCTTATCTGGAACGCGAGGATTATTTACTGATCTGGCGGATGCTGGATGCTGGTGCGCCGGTGCAGGTGGAGTTGAATCTGCAGAGTTCGTTCAGCGGAAAGCCGGTGGAGGTGTACAACACGGTGGCGGAAATTCGCGGGACGGAGAAGCCGGACGAGGTGGTGATTCTTGGCGCGCACCTGGATTCGTGGGATCTGGGGACCGGGGCGACGGACAACGGAACGGGTTCGATGGCGGTGCTGGAGGCGGCGCGAGCTTTGCAGAAGCTTGGGGTGAAGCCGAAGCGGACGATTCGTTTTGTGCTGTTCACGGGTGAAGAGCAGGGGTTGAATGGATCGAAGGCGTACGTGGTGGCGCATAAGGACGAACTGGGGAAAATATCGGGCGTGCTGGTGCACGATACAGGAACCGGGAAGGTGCTGACGATCGGATTGATGGGAAATTACAACGTGCGCGAGACGATGGACCGGGTGCTGTATCCGATGGCGGAGCCGCTGGGGATTATGGAACCGACATTGCGTAGCGAAGGCGGATCGGATCACGTGCCGTTCGATGCGGCGGGCGTGCCAGGTTTCTGGTGCGTGCAGGAAGTGGCGGACTATGACAAGATGCACCACTCGCAGGCGGATGTGCTGGACCACGTGCGATGGGACGACTTGACGGAAGGCGCGCAGGTGCTGGCGGTGTTCGCTTATAACGTGGCGGAGTTGCCGGAATTGCTGCCGCGGAAGCCGGCGAAACCAGAAGAAAAGAAATAGAGATGCGAATTGTCGCGCAGAGGGTGAGCCGCGCGAAGGTGACGGTGGGCGGGTGGGTCACGGGGGAGATTGGGCCGGGGCTGATGATCCTGCTTGGAGTGGGAAAGGAAGACAATTCGCAGGTGGCGGTGGCGATGGCGGAGAAGGTGGCCAACCTGCGGATTTTCGAGGACGAGCAGGGGAAGATGAACCGGTCACTGCTGGACGTGAAGGGAAGCGCGCTGGTGGTTTCGCAGTTCACGTTGTACGGCGATGCGCGGGGGCAGAGGCGGCCGAGCTATATTGCGGCGGGGCCGCCGGAGCTGGCGAAGAGGCTGTATGAGGAGTTTTCGGAGGCGTTGCGCAAATTGGGAATTGTGGTGGGCAACGGGATATTTCAGGCGATGATGTCAGTGGAGTTGGTGAATGAAGGCCCGGTCACGATCCTCATCGATTCGGACAAAACGTTCTGACCGGAACGCTCGAGCGGAGTGGAACGTTGAGCGCGTAGTGGCGGAGCTTCGGCGGCTGGGGACGAAGCGCAATGTGGAAGGAATGGCGCGTTATGGAATTCGCGCCAAGAAGGTCTTCGGGGTTTCCAAACCAAAACTGGATGCACTGGCAAAGAAGATTGGGAAGAATCACGCCCTGGGGCTGAAGTTGTGGTCGACGGGAATCCAGGATGCAAAGATTCTGGCGGGATTGATCAGCGAACCGGAGAAGGTGACGGGCGCGCAGATGGAGTTGTGGGTGCGGGATTTTGACAATTGGGACAGCTGCGACGGGACTTGCTGTCACCTGTTTGCGTTCGCGGACGGAGCCTGGGAGAAGGCTTTTGCGTGGAGTGAGCGCGAGCATGAGTTTCAGAAGCGCGGGGGATTTGCGCTGGCGGCGTATCTGGCGTATCGAGATAAGTCGGCCCCGGATTCGAAATATCTGAAATTTCTGAAGGTGATTGAGCGGAAAGCGGGGGACGAGCGAAATTTCGTAAGGAAGGCGGTGAACTGGGCGCTGCGGAATATCGGGAAGCGGAGTGCGAGATTGAATCGCGCGGCGATTGCGACGGCGAAGCGTCTGCGTGAGAAAGAATCACGGGCGGGGCGGTGGATTGCGGCGGACGCTCTACGCGAGTTGGAAGGCGAGGCGGTGCAGGCACGGTTGCGCGGAAAAGGACGGATGGATGATGGCGTCGTTAAAGGATGATGTTCGCGTCCGGCGAGCGCGCCTGACGGATGCGAAGAGGGTTGCGGAACTTTCCGGGCAGCTGGGGTACCCGGCGACGGAAAAGCAGATGAAGGGGCGGCTGAGGGACGTAATTAAGGATAGAGATGCAGCGTGCTTTGTGGCTCTGTCGAGGGACGGCGGGTTGATCGGGTGGATTCATGTGAGTTGCACGCCTCTTTTGGAAGTGGAGCAGCGGGCGGAAGTGAACGGGTTGGTGGTGGATGAGGCGGTGCGGAGCCAGGGTGCTGGGGCGTTGTTACTGGTGGCGGGGGAGAGGTGGGCGGGCGGGAAACGGTGCAGGAGCATGTCGGTGAGATCGAACGTGTTGCGAGAGCGGGCGCATGGATTTTATTTGCGGAACGGATATGAGCATTACAAGACGCAGAAGGCGTTTCGGAAGGGATTGTAGGGGGGAGTAATGGGAAACCGGCGGGGCCCGAGTTTCAAGCGAGGAGTCGCGCACGCCGGATACGTTGAGGTCCTTCGGGGCACAAACGGCGCGCCCCTTCAGGATGACAGGCACTTTTTAATCTGCGGAGATTAAGGACATGTCGGGGAAATTTCAAAAGCGGGAGGACCCTAGGAAGGCGGGGTAAACCCGCCCCTACGTGGACGGGAGCAACCCAAGAGGGCGGGGCGAGCCCCGCCCCTACACTTGTGCGGGGCCACCTGAAGGTGGCCGCTACGAAGGCGCGGGACTGGCACAATGTATCGTGATACGATAGAGTTATTTTATGGCCGCACGGATTACCGACGGGGAATACCACGCACTATCCGAATTGCGATACCTGATACGGCGCTTCCTGCAGGAAGGCGATGCGACGGCACGGCAGGCGGGGCTTGAGCCGCAGCAATACCTTTTGCTGCTGGCGATTCGCGGGCTGGAGCCGGGGCAGGATGCCAGCATCCGCAAGCTGGCGGACCGGCTGGCGCTGCGGCACCACAGTACGGTCGAACTGATCGACCGCATGGAAGCACACGGATTCGTGAAACGCACGCGGGGCAGGGAAGACCGGCGGCAGGTGCTGGTGACGCTGCAGCCACGTGGGGAGAAATTGTTGGAGAAGGTGGTGGGGCAGCGGATAGTGGAATTGCGTTCGCATGGACGCTCGCTGGTCGAATCCATTCGAAAACTTCTGGAATCACGGCCCGTGGCTCCCAAAAAGAAAAAGTAGAGATAGTCTGAATGAAATCCGAATCGCAATGTGGTAGAGGATAATTCCTTGAGCCAGCAGGAAAATTCAATGGGAGCGCCGCAGAATGCCAGTGGTAGGCCGGTCCGCGCAGCCTGGTGGAATTTCCGTGTTTCGTCATGGAAAGCGTTCCTGGCCGACCGCGAAGAGCAGGTGTTCCTGCTGCTTACGCTGGTGATCGGCGCGTTGGTGGGGCTGATCGTGGTGGTGTTCATCGAGATTACCGGGCGGTTTGGCGCGCGGCTTTATCCGCCGGATGCGGCGGCGTGGCGAAGGGTTTTGGTTCCCGTCATCGGGTCGTTGGTGATGGGTTATCTCTTGTACAAATATTTTCCAGATGCGCGGGGCAGCGGCGTGCCGCAGACGAAGGCGGCGCTTTATGCGCGCGGCGGGTTCATCAGTTTTTCGACTTTGCTGGGAAAATTTTTCTGCACTTCGGTGACGCTGGCGAGCGGAATCCCGCTAGGGCGGGAAGGGCCGGCGGTGCAGGTGGGCGGAGGGATCGCTTCGGTGCTGGGGCGGGCGCTGGGGTTGAGACCGGAGAGGGTGAAGGCGCTGCTGCCGGTGGGGGCTGCGGCGGCGGTGGCTGCGGCATTTAATACGCCGTTGGCGGCGGTGCTGTTCGCGCTGGAAGAGGTTGTCGGGGATTTGCACGCGCCGGTGCTGGGATCGGTGGTGCTTGCGTCCGCTACGAGTTGGGGAGTTTTGCGATTGTTGCTGGGAAATGAGCCGTTGTTTCAGGTGCCGCAGTATCAGCTGGTGAGTTCGTGGGAGCTGATCGCGTACGGCTTGCTGGGAATCGCGGGAGGGGTGGTTTCCGCGGCGTTCACGCAATTGTTGTTGCGGCTGCGCGCGTGGTTCAAGCGGCAACCGGCGAAGACGGTGTGGTTTCAACCGGTGGCGGGTGGGCTGCTTGTTGGCGTAATGGGGTGGTTTGTGCCGTCGGTGATGGGCGTGGGCTACCAGTATGTGGGCGATGCGCTGAACGACAGCCTGACGCTGAAATTGATGCTGACGCTGCTGGTGCTGAAGCTGGTGGCGACGGTAGTGAGCTACGCGTCCGGGAACGCGGGTGGGATTTTTGGGCCGAGCCTGTTTCTGGGAGCGATGCTGGGTGGGGCGGTCGGGAGCGTGGCGCAGCATTTTTTCCCGAGCCATGTGGCTGCACCGGGAGCTTACGCGCTGGTGGGGATGGGAGCGGCGTTCGCGGGAATTGTTCGGGCGCCGATGACGTCGGTGGTGATGATATTCGAAATTACGCGAGATTACGCGGTGATTGTGCCGCTGATGGTTTCGAATCTGGTGAGTTATTTTATTTCGTCGCGAATGCAGAAGGAGCCGATCTACGAAGTGCTGGCGGAGCAGGACGGCATTCATTTGCCGAAGTTCGGGAGCCGGCAGGAGACGCGGCGGCAGGTGATGCAGATTATGCAGCCTGCGGGGCAGGTTTTGAGCGCGGAAGAAACGGTCGGGAGAGCTCTGGAACGGACGCGAGGGGCGGCGCAGCGGGCGTGGATTATTTCGAATTCGCGCGGAGTGGCGGGGCTGGTGACGCGAAAAGAGTTAGAAAGCGCGGCGAGTAGCGGGAGTTTGGACTTACCAGTCAGCACGATTTTGAAAGGTGGAGAGTTTCCACACGTGCATGCCGACCATGCGCTCGACGATGCTTTGGATCGCCTGGGAGCGAATCACGTGGATTTGTTGCCTGTGGTGAGCCGGGCGAACGTGCATCAACTGCTGGGAGTCGTGCGGCTGCAGGATGTGCTGGAAGCGTATGGCGTGGCGATGAAGCCGCAGTAATAGAGGTTGCGGAAAACATCGAAAGACCTTCTTCAGGGGCTAAAGCCCATTGAGCTATACGCTTTTACGCCGGGGCTGAAGCCCCGGGCCTCCTAAAAAGAGGGGCGTTTCCTGTAGTTGCTAGAAGGCGTCGGTGCCGCCGCCGCCGAAGCCGCCACCTTCGAAGCCGCCTCCGCCACCACCGCCGCCGTCACCACCGAATGCGGAGCCTTCGGCGCTGCGTGGGGCGGAGGTCATGACGTCGCCGGCCATGGAGGACATGGAACCCAGATCGTTGGCGAACATGTAGGGATAGAAGCCGGGGCCGTAGTTGCCCTGATACCACTGCGGAGGCTGGGTGTAGATTCCCTGGAAAGCCTTGCTCCAGTTTTTTTCGACGCCCAAGGCCATGGCGAAGGGGAGAAATTTTTCGAACATTTCGGGCGTTTTGATGGTGCGGTTGAAGCGGTCGGACTCGACGTGGGCCAGAAAATCTTCGAAGCCGAGGACGCCTTCGAGGGCGCGGGCTCCAGCCTGGGTGCGGGCGGGCATGAACCAGCCGAAGCCGCAGACGATGGCGCCGGTGAGAACTCCGGCGACGATAAAGGGAAGCGGCTGCATGCCGGAGTGATTGGCGAGCCAAATGCCACCGACAACGAGGATAATCCCGGCGACGATGCCGAAGAGGATGTAGCTGGAGCGGACACTGTCCGGTCGCTGGGCGTAGTAGCCGTCGCCGACCAAGGACGCGAAGATCTGGTTTCGGATGGCAGGGATGTTCGAGTAGAAAGTGTTGTGGAGGGCGTCTAGAGGGACAGCGTCGCCAGCGTTTCCGCCACTGAAGATTCCATCGAGAAGTTCTTGCTCATGCGGCTTGAGGGAGTTCCACTCGGCGCGCGATTTTTTGAGGTGAAAAACGTAATTCTTGGAGTTTGTGAGGCCGAGGAGATGGTCTTGTTGCTTTTCCTCGATGACGAGGTAGCCGCGGACGGCGAGGTCGACGATGGAGGCGGTGATGTCGCGCATGTCCACGGAATTGTCGATGAGCGTGCCGACTTCGCCGGGAGAGAGGTTGTCGGGCGGCTGATATTGCGCGGCGATGGGGCGGAGGCGCGGGTCGCGACCGTGGGTCCACCACCACCAGAACATTGCGAAGAAGGCGATGATCGGGATAAAGAGCGGCCAGTTACTGCGCAGGGTGCGCCACAACAGGGAGAGTACTGTCGGTTCGCGCACTGCGCCTTTGTCGAAAGCGACGGCGACGGTGAGGCCTTCGTGCATGGGCAAAGGATCGTGGGTTTGCACATCCACACCGGTGCCGGAGACCTGGACGACGGCGTCACGCCCTGCCGAGCGGTAGGCTCCTGTGAAGGCCTTGGCGCGGATGTTGGAGGCGCCTTGCGGGAGGATGATGTGGGCACCAGCAGATTCAATGGGGATGCTGGATTCGTCGCCGGTGACGTTCCAATAAAATTCGTCGTGGTCGTCGAAGAATTTCAGGGCGTCGGAAACGGTGTAGTGGATGGAGATGGTGCGGGTGCTATCGTCGGCGTTCGGAATTAAGATTTTCAGATTGAGGTAGTGGCGTTCGCGGCTGGTTTCATAGCGGAGTTTGGCGCCGGTTTCGTCGGTGATGTCTTTGACGTCGAGGAAAAGTGTGTAGTTCAGGCCGCGTGGGCCTGAATATTCAACCGGAATAAAGTGGTTGATGCCGTGCCAGGGGCCGCCGACGAACTGCATGGTGATGTTTTCGGTGACGTCGACGGAGCCGCTGGGAAGGACGACGATTTCGGAGAAGAATTTTTTGAGGTGGCGTTCCTTGGCGGAGGCTGGCGCTGCGAGTAGTAGAGAACTCAGTAAAGCGGCCGCGAGTAAGGATGGCCAGCGGGCGAAGGTGGGGCGGGCGGTCATGGGATGTGCGAATGAGAATTAGGCTGTGGGTGCGCCGGGTGTGCTGAAGCTGACCTTGGGGGCTTCGCGCTCCGCGGCGGCGGTGACTTCGAAGAATTCGCGTTCCTTGAAGCCGAGCATGCCGGCGAAGATGTTGGTGGGGAATTGGAGGATTTTTGTGTTCAGGTCGCGGACGACGGCGTTGTAGTAGCGGCGGGCGTTCTGGACGGTGTCTTCGATCTGTGTGAGGGAGTTCTGCAGGGAAGTGAAGCTCTCGATGGCGCGCAATTGGGGATAGGCTTCGGAAAGAGCGAAGAGGCTTTTGAGGGCGCCGGAGAGCATGTTCTCGGCCTGGGCTTTGTCGGCGGGGCCGGTGGCGCTCATGGCGCGATTGCGGGCGTTGATGACGGCTTCGAGCGTGCCCTTTTCGTGGCCGGCGTAGCCTTTGACGGTTTCGACGAGATTGGGGATCAGGTCGTAGCGGCGCTTTAGCTGAACGTCGATGTCGGCCCAGGCGTTGTCGCACTGCACTTTCAGGCGGACGAGGCCGTTGTACATGCCGATGCCGAAGAGCACCAGCAGGACGAGGACGACGAGAATGATTACGCCCACCATCGGCAAACCTCACAGGGACTAGAGTTGTGTTGCCAACTGTACCTCCACTATACGTTTGGAAGGCGAGGGAGTAAAGGAAGGGCGGCGCGGGCTGTGCGGAAACTACGGCCCTGCCCTTGCGGAGTTCGAAGACGGAGTAACCCAAGAGGGCACGATTTATCATGCCCCTATGGACGTGGGGCTGGCGCGACAGGCGCGCATGGGCAGGTCTCTTAACGCTGGCGTATCGTAGCAAACTAATATATCCTCCACTCGGGTTAGTCCTCCCTCACTTATGCTCTTCAAGACTCTTAGCGCTTCGGTTTATGGCATTGATGCCCACATTGTGCAGGTGGAGGTGGATGTGGGCGTGGGCGGGATGGAGGACTTTTATGTGGTGGGGTTGCCGGACAACGCGGTGAAGGAGAGCCGGCAACGGGTGAAGTCTGCGCTGAAGAATTGCGGGATTGATTTTCCGTATGGGCAGGGTGTGACGATCAATCTGGCTCCCGCGGATTTGCGCAAGGAGGGGTCGGCGTTTGATTTGCCGATGGCATTGGGGCTGGCGGGGTGCCAGGGGCAGTTTTTTGGGAAGGCGCTGGACCGGATGATGTTTCTTGGCGAGCTTTCGCTGGATGGGAGTGTGCGTCCGGTGCGGGGTGCGCTGTCGGCGGCGATTGCGGCGCGGGACAATGGGATCAAGGCGGTGGCGGTGCCGGAAACAAATGCGCGGGAAGCAGCGGTTGTGGATGGAGTGGAAGTTTATGCGTTGAAGTCGCTGCCGCAGGCGGTGGACCTGATCAATTCGCCGGAGTCGTTCCAATGCGTGAAGGTGGATGCACAGGAAATGCTGAGGGAGTCCGCGCAGTATAGCGTGGATCTGAAAGATGTGCACGGGCAGCAGGCAGCGAAACGGGCATTGGAGGTTTCGTGCGCGGGCGGCCACAACATATTGTTTATTGGGCCGCCAGGCGCTGGGAAGACGATGCTGGCGAAGCGGATTCCGACGATATTGCCGTCGATGTCGCTGGATGAGGCGATTGAAACTACACGGATCCACAGCGTGGCGGGGATTCTGGAGAATGCGACTGGCTTGCTGGGAACACGGCCGTTTCGTTCGCCGCATCACACGATCAGCGATGCCGGATTGATTGGTGGAGGGGCGGTGCCGCGGCCGGGCGAGGTGTCGCTGGGGCACAACGGCGTGCTGTTTCTGGATGAGTTGCCAGAGTTTCAGCGGAATGTACTGGAAGTGATGCGGCAGCCGCTGGAGGACGGAAGCGTGACGATTGCGCGGGCGGCGATTTCGGTGACGTTTCCTTCGCGCTTCATGCTGGCGGCAGCCATGAATCCCTGCCCGTGCGGGTATTTCGGGGACCCTGGGCATGATTGCCACTGCACACCGCCGATGATCCAGCGGTATGTTTCGAAGATTTCGGGGCCACTGCTGGACCGGATTGATATTCACATTGAGGTGCCGGCGGTGAAGTACAAGGAACTGAGGGCGCCTTCGTCGTCGGAGGATTCGGCGGCAGTGCGGGCGCGGGTGATTGCTGCGCGGCAGAGGCAGACGGAGAGGTTCCGGGCGGAGAAAATGACGTATTGCAATGCGCAGATGGCGCCGAAGATGATCCGGAAACATTGTGCGATTAATGCGGACGGAGAGAAGCTGCTGGAAAATGCGGTGACGCGGCTGGGATTGTCGGCGCGGGCGCATGACCGGATACTAAAGGTGGCGCGGACGATCGCGGATCTGGACGCATCTGAAGATATTCAGTGCAAGCATTTGAGCGAGGCGATTCAGTACCGGACGCTGGACCGGGATTATTGGGCGTAGGTGAAATTCTGCAGAAAGAAGAAAAGATAACGCAGAGACTCAGAGGACGCTGAGGTACGCGGAGAAAGAGAAGAGGACCCCAAGAGCACAGGCTGAAGCCTATGCTACCCCCGGGGCGTCCATTGACTTACCTTTGGGCGCTGTGTTACGGATAAGAACGCCTTTAGTTAAGGGATACCCAACTTTCGCGACCGGAATGGCGCCAGAGACCAAGCATCTTGAAGTTACGCTAGACACCCACGTCGAGAGCGTGAATCTCGCCGAGGAGATGTGCGTGCGCGTGGCCGAAGCGGCGGGGTTTAGTGAGGATGAGTGTTACCGGATCGGGATGTCTGTGCGCGAAGGGGTGATCAACGCGTTTCATTACGGCAACCAGGAAAAGCCGGAGAAAAAGATTCACCTGGCGATTGAGCTGACCGAGGAGCGGATGATCATCCACGTGCTGGATGAAGGGAAGGGTTTTCGGCTGAACGACGTGCCGGACCCGCTGGCGCAGGAGAATCTGCTGAGCACTTCGGGGCGCGGGATTTTCCTGATGAAGGCGTTCATGGACGAGTTCGACGTGCATCCGGGGAAGACGGGCGGCGCGGAGCTTGTGATGGCCAAGAGACTTCCGGCGCTCGGGAGTCCGCACAGCAACGGAAACGGGAGCGGCTCGAATTCAGGGGCGCCACACCAGGAAGCGTAGGAACGGAATGCCTTCACTTTTTGCCACAACCCGGGAGTACAGCGGCATCACGCTGGTGGATTTGAGCGGGCGAATTTCGCTGGGAGACGGCAGCGCGCTGTTGCGGAAGACGGTGCGCGATTTGCTTGAGGAAGGCCGGACGAAGATTATTTTGAATCTCGGGGACGTGAATTACATCGACAGCTCCGGGATCGGGGAACTGGTCAGCGGGTTTACGGCGGTGCGGAACCGGGGCGGGGAGTTAAAGCTGCTGAACCTGACGAAGAAAGTGAACGACCTGCTGCAGATCACCAAGCTGTTTACCGTGTTTGATGTGTTTAATGATGAGTCCACGGCGATGCGGAGTTTTGAGTAGCATCCTTCTGCTGATTTTCCCCTCGACAATCATGGTGCCAACCGAATGCCGCAGCCGTCTCCGCGCAATCTGAATCTCTGGAAACACGGGCTGGGAAGGGTGCCGGAATCCGTTTGGGACGAGACCGGGCTGGAGACGCTGGTTCTGGCGGACAACGGGTTGACGGAAATTTCCGAAGGCATCGGGCGCCTGAAGCGACTGCGGATGCTGGACCTGGGGCACAACCAGTTGGAGGCGGTTCCAGAGGCGATTGGGGAACTGGAAGGCTTGAAGGATTTTCTATACCTGCACGACAACCGGCTGAGCACGCTGCCAACATCGATTGGACGACTGACGAGGCTGCGCTATTTGAATTTGAGCGAGAATGAATTTTCGGAACTGCCTGAACAAGTTACTTTGCTTGTGAATCTTTTCGAGCTGCGGATTTCGGACAATCAATTGTCGTTTCTCCCGGCGTCCGTCGGCAGGTTGGGACGTCTTCGCGAGCTGCATCTTCGGAATAACAAACTGGCTTCGCTGCCGGAGTCGGTTGGCCAATTGAAGGAATTGCGGCAGATTGATTTACGGGGGAATCCTTTACTCAGGCTGCCCGATGGGTTGGCGGAGTTGCCACGATTGGAAAAACTGGATTTACGCTGGGTGGACACGCTTGAGCCGCCAGCGTGGCTTGAGAGGCTGGAAGAGCGCGGTTGTGCTGTTTATCTTTAAAACCAGTTGGGGTTACGAAGCGCTGCAAGGATACTCCGATGAAACGTTTGAGGTGAGGTCCTTCGGCTATCCTTATCGGATAGCCTCAGGATGACAACGATTCGCGGGTGCGCAGTAGTTCTGGAATCTTCACCGTGCGTCGAGTTTAGCGGATTGTTGACAAAATAAGTTCAGTTAGGGGCTTCGATTTCGGATTTGGAGACTTTTTTGGTGACTTGGGCGGGGGTGGGGAGTTGGGAGCGGTCCCAGCCGCCGCCGAGGGCTTCGATGAGTTGGACGGAAGCGGTCATCTCTTGCGTGTGGAGCGACGCGAGTTGCTGCTGGTCGGTTAAGAGTGTGGTTTGGGCGATGAGGACATTGAGATAGGTGTCGACTCCCGTTTCATAGCGAGCCTGCGACAGCTTAAGAAATTGCTGGGCGGACTGCACGGCCTGTTCCTGCTGCTGAATCTGCTTCGACAAAATACGGACCGCGGCCATCGAGTCTTCGACTTGCTGGAAGGCGGTGAGGACCGTCTGGCGATAGGCGGCGACATCCGCGTTGTAGACCGCGACGAACTGATTGACGGTGGCGCGGCGGAGGCCGGCGTCGAAGATGGTTTCGGAGACGGAGGGGCCGACGGACCAGAAACGGCTGGGCCAGGTGAAGAGATTCTGGAGAGCCGAGCTTTCGAATCCGCCCTGTGCGCTGAGAGTGAGGTTGGGGTAGTAAGCGGCGCCGCTCCTCCCGCAATCCCCGTTGGCGGCGGCCATGTTGCGTTCGGAGGCCGCGATGTCCGGACGGCGCTCGAGCAATTGGGAGGGGATGCCAACGGGGATTGCGGGAGGAGCGGCGCTGAGCGGCTTGTAGGGCATGGAGAAACCGGAGGCGGAGGTGCCGACGAGGACGGCAATAGCGTGCTCGAACTGAGCACGGGCGATACCGAGATTGGTGGAAGCGGATTCGGCCTGCTGCAGCGTGACCTGGGCTTCAACTAGGGCGAGTTGTGTGTCCACGCCGGTTTCGTAGCGGGCGCGAGCGAGCTCGACTGATTTTTTGTCGGCTTCGACGGTGTCGTTAAGGATCTGCTGCAGAGCGTCCTGGCCGCGGAGTTCGTAAAAAAAGACGGCTAGGCTGGCCTGCTCGGTGAGACGTTCATTTTCGAGGTCGGCGGCGCTGAGCTGTGCGTTGTACTGGGCTTGGCGAATGGTGTTGCGGATTCTGCCCCAGAGGTCTGGCTCCCAGGAGGCGGTAAACGGCGCTTCGGCGAGAGAGCTGTATACGTTGGGATTCCCGGTGGTTCCGCCGCCGGCTGTTCCGGTGGCGCCGACGTTATTTTTCAGATTTGCGGAAGATTGGGAACGGCGGAAAGAGGGGGCGGTCGACAGTGACGGATAGAGTTGCGCACGAGCCTGGGTGACAAGAGTGCGGGCTTCCATAAAGTTTTCGAAGGATTGCTTGATGTTCTGATTATTGATGTTGAGCTGGTCTTCGAGGACGTTGAGTTCGGGGTCGCTGTAAATCTCCCACCACTTGCCATGAAGCATAGCGTCCTGCGGCTGCGCGACTTTCCATTCGCCGGCGGGAGGATTTTGGGCGGGCAATTCCTTATAGGCAGCGGGCGGAGGTTGAACGGTGGCGGCGGGCTGGTGGTATTTGGGGCCGACCATGCAGCCGGCGAGAAGAACCGCGGTGAGCGAAAGGCCGAAGAGTGGTTTCAGGTGATTTTTGTTCATAGTTGTTGCACCTTAATTAGACAGCAGCGGAGGGAGTTGAGCCATCCGCGGGACGAAAAGTGTCGCGTTCTTTGGCTAGAGCGCGGAGACGAAGCTTGTCGAGCAAGAGATAGACGACGGGCGTGGTGTAAAGCGTAAGAAGCTGGCTCATGATGAGGCCGCCGACGATGCTGATGCCGAGAGGGCGGCGAAGTTCGGAGCCGGTGCCGGAGCCGAAAGCGAGTGGAAGAGCGCCGAAGAGGGCGGCCATGGTGGTCATGAGGATGGGACGGAAACGGAGCATGCAGGCTTCGAAGATGGCGTCTTCGGTGCTTTTGCCGCCTTCGCGTTCGGCCTGCAGGGCGAAATCGATCATCATGATGGCGTTTTTCTTGACGATGCCGATCAGGAGAACGATGCCGATGATGGAGATGATGTTCAGGTCCTGTTTGAAGAGCATGAGTGCGAGCATGGCGCCAACGCTGGCGGAGGGAAGCGTTGAAATAATCGTGATCGGATGCACCAGGCTTTCGTACAAAATTCCAAGAACGATATAGACCGCAAGGATCGCCGTGATTATCAAATACCATTCGTTGCTGAGCGACTGTTTGTAGGCCAACAAAGTGCCGGCGAAAAAACCACGCAGGGAAGACGGTGCGCCAATGCGCAGCTTCATCTGCTCGATGGCGAGGGTGGCGTCGCTGAGGGCGACGCCGGGAGCGAGATTGAAGGAGAGGGTGACGGAGGGAAAAAGGCTGGTGTGGTTGAGGGAGAGTGGAATCGTATTGGCCTGGCTGGAGGTCATGGCGATGAGGGGAACGTTGCCGGTGGAGGTGGCATTGGTGGTGCCACTCGAGTGGAAGTAGATGTTTCTCAGACCTTCGGGGCTTTGCGAATACTGCGGGGCAACTTCGAGGACTACGTAATATTGGTTCAGTTGGGTGTAAATGATGGAGGTTTGGGACTGGCCGAAGGAAGCATAGATTTCCTGATCGAGGGACTGAGCGGTCTGGCCGAGTTTGGCGGCGGTGACGCGGTCGTAGTTGAGGCGAATGTCGAGTCCACCATTCTGCTGGTCGGTGTTGACGTCCTGCAGGACGGGGAGGCGTTTCATTTCCGCGAGCATGCGGGGAGCCCAGACGGCGAGGTCCGAAGGATTGTCGGATTGCAATGTGTACTGGTAGAGAGCGGAACTGCCGCGGCCGCCGATGCGGAGATCCTGGGAGGCCTGAAGAAAAGTCGAGGCGACGGGAAGGCGGTTCAGCTGGGGGCGAATCCTGTTGATGATGTCCGGTGCGGCGATTTTGCGTTCGTTGAGGGGTTTCAGGGCGATAAAAATGTTGCCGGAATTGGTGGCGCCACCGCCTCCGGTGAATGCCATCACGTTCTGCACGGCGGGATCTTTCCTGATCACATCCACAATTCTCTGGACGGACTCATTCATTGCGGGAAAAGAAGAGTCCTGCGGCCCTTGCACGCCTCCACCGAGTGTGCCGGTATCCTGCTGGGGAAAGAAACCCGTGGGGATTTTGTAGATTATGACAGCGTTCAGGGCAATGGTCAGCAGGAGGACGGTGAGGGTCAGAAAGGAATTGTCGAGGACCCAGTGCAGCGTGTAACGGTAAATGGAAAGGACGCGCTCAAAGATGCGCTCGGTGGCCAGGTAGAGGCGACCGTGCGGGCGGGAATGCTCGTCGCGTAACAGGTAGGCGCACATCATGGGCGTGGTGGTGAGGGAGATCACCATGGAGACGAGGATGGCGGTGGAGAGCGTGATGGCGAATTCGCGGAAGAGGCGGCCGACGATGCCGCCCATGAGGAGCAGCGGGATGAAGACGGCGATGAGGGAGATGCTGATGGTCAGAACGGTGAAGCCAATTTCTTTTGCGCCCTTTAGCGTGGCGGCGAGTGGGTCCATTCCGGCTTCGAGATGGCGGGTGATGTTTTCCATGACGACGATGGCGTCATCGACGACGAAACCCGTGGAGATGGTGAGGGCCATCAGGGAGAGATTGTCGAGGCTGTAGCCGCAGAGGTACATGACGGCGAAGGTGCCGATGAGAGAGACGGGGACGGCAACGGCGGGGATGAGCGTGGCGCGGCCGTTTCGCAGGAAAACAAAAACGACGACGATGACGAGAATGATGGAGAGGGCGAGGGTGCGCTCGACGTCGCTGACGGAGGCGCGGATGGTGGTGGTGCGGTCGAGAACGATGGTGGTGTCAATGCCCTTGGGAATGGAGGCCTGGATGGAGGGCGTTTCGGCTCGGATGCGGTCGACGGTGTCGATGATGTTGGCGCCGGGCTGGCGGAAGATGATGAGCAGGATGGCGCGCTTGCCGTTGAGATAACCGGCGGCGCGGACGTTTTGCACGGAGTCGATGACGTCGGCGACGTCGGTGAGGTGTATGGCGGCGCCTTTGTGGTAGCCGACGATGACGGGCTTGAAGTCTTCGGCGTGGGAGATCTGATCGTTGGCGACGACGTCGGCGGTGGTCACGCCGTCGGAGATCTGGCCCTTGGCGAGGTCGGAGTTTTGCAGGCGCAAGACGGACTGAATGTCCGTCATAGAGAGGCCATAGCTTGCGAGTTTCGTGGGATTCACTTCGACGCGGACCGAGGGCAGCGCGCCGCCTCCGACGTTGACCTGGCCGACGCCCTGGATTTGTGAGAGTTTCTGCTGGATGACGGTGGAGGCTTCGTCATAGAGCTTGTCTGGGCCGTATTTTTCGGAGGTGAGGCCAAGGATCATGATGGGCGCGTCGGCGGGATTGACTTTTCGATAGGTGGGATTCGCGGGGAGATTGGCGGGGAGATAGGTGCGCGCGGAATTGATGGCGGCTTCGACGTCGCGCGCGGCGCCGTCGATATTGCGGGAGAGATCGAACTGGATGGTGATGGAAGTTGTGCCGAGGCCGCTGGTGGAGGTCATCTCCGTGACGCCGGCGATGTGGCCGAACTGGCGCTCGAGAGGAGTGGCCACGGAAGATGCCATGATTTCAGCGCTGGCGCCCGGGAGGCTGCCGTTGACGGAGATGGTGGGGAAGTCCACCTGCGGCAAAGGAGAAACGGGAAGAACAGTGAAAGCGATGGCGCCGGCGATCGCGATGGCGACGGTGAGCAGCGTTGTGGCCACCGGGCGATGGATGAATGGAGCGGAGACGTTCATGAGAGGCCTGAAAGCTGCGGCTCGGAGCCGGGGTTTGGGGTGCTGGACTTGCGCGAGAAGCGGTGGGCCAGTTTGTCGAAGAAAATGTAGATAACGGGCGTGGTGTAGAGAGTGAGAACCTGGCTGACGAGAAGGCCGCCGACCATGGCGATGCCGAGGGGGCGGCGCAATTCGGAGCCAATACCGCTGCCGAAGGCGAGCGGGAGTCCGCCGAGGAGAGCGGCCATGGTGGTCATCATGATGGGGCGGAAGCGGAGGAGGCAGGCTTCGTAGATAGCGTCGGTGGAACTCTTGCCGTGGTTGCGCTCAGCATCGAGAGCAAAGTCGACCATCATGATGCCGTTCTTTTTGACAATGCCGATGAGAAGGACGAGGCCAATGATGGCGACGACGCTGAGATCCTGGTGGAAGAGGATTAACGCGAGGAAGGCGCCGACTCCCGCGGAGGGCAGCGTGGAAAGAATGGTGATGGGATGGATGAAGCTTTCGTAGAGCACGCCGAGGACGATGTAAACGGTGACGAGGGCGGCGAGGATGAGCAGCGGCATGTTGGAGAGGGAGTTGCGGAAAGAGGCGGCGGTGCCCTGAAAATCGGCTTGCACGCTGGCGGGCATGTGGAGATCGGTTTGGACTTTGGTGACGGCGGAAATGGCGTTGCCTAGGGAGGCGCCGGGAGCGAGGTTGAAGGAAACGGTGATGGCGGGGAATTGGCCTTGATGGTTGATGGAGAGGGACTGGGTTCTGGTTTCGAAATGGGAGAAGGCGCTGAAGGGGACGGCGCTGCTTTTTGCGGAACTGGTTGCGCCTGCGGAGGTTGAACCCTTGCTGGAAGTGCCGGCAGACGTGCCGGCGGTAAGTGCATTTACAGGGGCAGAGAGGGTATTGGCCGACGGCGTGAAGAGCGCGGAGGTGGTGAGCGCATTGGAGCCGGCGGAGGTGGAACCATTGCCGGAGGAACTGGCGGCGGCGCCCTGGGTGCCTGCAGCGGAGTTGGACTGGATGTAGAGCTTGTTGAGCATGTTTGGATCAAGCTGGAATTGGGGCTCGCTTTCCAGGATGACGTGGTATTGATTCAGCTGCGTGTACATGGTGTTGATCTGGCGCTGGCCGAAGGCGTCGTAGAGAGTGTTGTCGATGGTGGTGGGCGCGATGCCGAGGCGCGAAGCGGTGGGGCGATCGATGACAAGGGAGATGGCCAGGCCGCCTGGTTGCTCGTCGGTGGCGACGTCTTCCAGGTCGGGCAATTTTTTCAAGCGAGTGACGAAGCGACTGGTCCAGTCGCTGAGTTCGGCGGGATCCGGGTCTTCGAGCGTGAACTGGTATTGGGTGCGGCTGACGCGGTCGTCGACGGTGATATTCTGCACGGGCTGCATGAAGAGCTGGATGCCCTGGACATCCTGCAGCTTGGTTTGCAAGCGGCGGATCACGTCGGAGGCGTTGGTTTTGCGTTGTTCGAGGGGCTTCAGGTTGATGGACATCCGGCCGCTGTTGGTGGTGATGTTGGTGCCGTCGGCGCCGATGAAAGAGGAAAGACTTTCGACAGCGGGATCTTGGAGAATTATTTTCGCGAGCTCCATCTGCTTTTCGGCCATGGCTTTGGAGCCGATGCTGGGCGGGGCCTGGGAAATGCCCTGGATGATGCCGGTGTCCTGAACGGGGAAAAAGCCTTTCGGGATGTAGATGTAGAGAAAGATAGTGAGAAGAAGAGTAGCGAGAGCGACGAGAAGAGTGAGGGTCTGAAAGCGGAGGACGACTTTCAGAGTGCGGCCGTAGAAAGCGATCATGCTGTTGAAAGCATGCTCGGAGGCGCGGAAGAGGCGGCTTTGTTGCTCCTCGGGATTATGTTTCAGGATGCGCGAGGCCATCATCGGTGTGAGTGTGAGCGAAACGACCGCGGAGACGACGATGGTGACGGCGAGGGTGACCGCGAACTCGCGGAACAGGCGGCCGACGACGTCGCCCATGAAGAGCAGCGGGATGAGAACGGCGATCAGGGAGACGGTGAGGGAAACGATGGTGAAGCCGATCTGCTCGGCACCCTTCAGCGCGGCTTGCATCGGCGGCTGGCCTTCTTCGATGTAGCGCGAGATGTTTTCGACCATGACGATGGCGTCGTCGACGACGAAGCCGGTGGAAATGGTGAGGGCCATCAGGGAGAGGTTGTCGAGGCTGTAGCCGAGCGCGTACATGGCGGCGAAGGTGCCGATGAGAGAGAGCGGCACGGCGACGCTGGGAATGATTGTGGCCGAGAGGCTTCGCAAGAAAAGGAACATCACCATGACGACGAGGCCGATGGTGAGGAAGAGTTCGAATTCGACGTCTGAGACGGAAGCCTGGATGGGAGTGGTGAGGTCGGTGAGGGTAGTGACGTCAATACCTTTGGGGAGATTGCTTTCGAGTTGCGGGAGAAGTGCTTTAATGCGATTGACGACGCTGATGGTGTTGCCGCCGGGCTGGCGCTGGACGTTGACGATGACCGCGGGAGTTTTGTTCATCCAGGCGGCCTGGCTTTTGTTTTCGACGCCATCGACGATTTTTGCGACGTCGGTGAGCATGACGGGCGCACCGTTGCGGTAGGCGACGACGACGTTGCGATAGTCCTGGCTGGTGACGAGCTGATCGTTGGCGTCGATCTGGTAGTCCTGGCGGTCGCCGTCGAAATTTCCTTTTGCGGCGTTGACGCTGGATTGGGTGACTGCGGTGCGTAAATCCTCAAGATTGATTCCGTAGGAGGAGAGAGCGGAAGGATTAGCTTGAATGCGGACGGCCGGCTTCTGGCCGCCGCTGATGGTGACGAGGCCGACGTCGGCGAGCTGGGATATTTTGGGAGCGAGGCGAGTGTCCACCAGGTCTTCGACTTGCGAAAGCGGGATGGAACTGGAAGTAACAGCGAGGGTGAGGACGGGCGCGTCGGCAGGATTTGTTTTGCTGTAGATCGGAGGAGCGGGAAGGTTGGCGGGAAGGAAACTTTGCGCGGCGTTGATCGCGGATTGTACTTCTTCTTCCGCGATGTCGATGTTCAGGCTGAGATTGAATTGCAGGACGATGACGGAGGTTGCGCCGGAACTGCTGGAGGTCATCTGGCTGAGACCTTGAAGTTGGCCGAATTGTCGCTCGAGCGGGGCGGTGACCGTGGTGGCAACGACGTAAGGGCTGGCGCCGGGGTAGAAAGTGAGAATTTGAATGGTGGGATAGTCGACTTGAGGAAGGGCGGAGACGGGCAACTGGGTGTAGCAGACGATTCCGACAAGAAGAATAGCGGCCATCAGAAGAGCCGTCGCAACAGGTCTGAGGATGAATGGAGCGGACGGACTCAAGGAGCGTGGCTCCCGGCGTTGTTCCCCGCGGCGGGTTTGGAGGAAACGACGACTTTGGCGTTGTCCTGCAACTTGTCAAAACTGCCGTTGGCCAGGACGTCGCCGGGAGAGATGCCCGTGACTTCGGTGATGCCCGCATCGGTGACAACGGGTTGAATGACGCGCATGTGGGCGACGTTTTCCTGAATGACGTAGACGAAAGCGGTCTGGCCGTTGTGTTGAATGGTGGAAGAAGGAATCAGCGTGGCGCCGCGGTGAGTGTCGACGAGGAGGCGGACGTTGACGAATTCGTTGGGGAAGAGCGCGGCGTCTTTGTTCTCGAAAGAGGCACGGGCTTTGACGGTGCCCGTCGTGGTGTCGATCTGATTGTCGAGCGTAAGGAGCATTCCGCTGGCGACTTGCTTCAGCGCGGAGCGGTCAAAGGCGTCGACGGTGAGTTTGGCGTTTTTGCGAAGACGGGTTTGAACCTGGCCGAGATTGTCTTCGGGGACGGTGAAGATCACGGTGATGGGCTGGATTTGTGTGACGACGACGAGCGTGAGATTGCCGGAGGACTGAACTACGTTGCCAGGATCGACGAGGCGCAGGCCAACCCTGCCCGTGATCGGCGAGACGATGTGGCAATAGTCGACCTGGATTTGATCAAAGCGCACAACGCCCTCGTCGAATTTGATGGTTCCCTGTTGCTGGAGGACGAGTTTATCCTGATCGTCGAGGGTCTGTTTCGGAATGGCGTTGCGGTCCCAGGCGTCGTGATAACGCTGAAGGTCCATTTTCGATTGGGCGAGTAGATTGGTGTCGCGTTCGAGCGTGCCCTGGGCCTGGAGAAGGGAAGCCTCGTAGGGCCGGGCGTCGACGTCGATCAGCGAATCGCCTTTGCGGACGAGTTGGCCTTCTTTGTAGTGGACGGCGGTGACGATTCCATTGACCTGGCTGGTGATCGAAGAGGTGTAAACGGGCGTGACGGTGCCAATGGAATCGAGATAGACCCCGATGTCGCCCTGCTTTGCATTTGCGGTGACGAGACTGACCGGGCCGCCGCCCCCGCGCGGGGATTTCGCTGCGGTAGCGGAGGCGTCGCGCTTGCGCAGGACAAGATAGAATCCGCCGGCAAATACCAGGAGCACAATAATCCACACGATGGCGCTGACACCTTTGTGCCGGGTGGGTGCATCGGGTCCCTGGTGTTCCGAACCAGAGGCAGAGCGAATGTTTTGATCAGTCGGCAAGTTGGTGATCCTTTGTCAATACGGTGCTACGGGCTTGGCCTGAAAGTCCGTACAGTATTGACGGGAATTGTGGCTTTTTGGATACAGTCGTTTCCGTAATCCCAATATTTGCAGCATAAATCAGTTTGGGCGGGGAAAGAAACGTTTGGGCGTTCTGGAGCTTATAACAACGGGAATAGCGGGCGATACCTTATGAGTAATCGAACAACGTATGTTAGCGAAATATGGCACGTAACGGGGATTTTTCTGAGAGATCGGCTTTCTTCCTTGCCGTTGCCGGCAGCCTGGCAAGCTTGACCTTCCTGCGGCACAATCAAATCATGAATTTGGCGGGCGATACAGCGTGGATTGTAGAGCGGGCCCGAGCGCTCGGGTTTTCGCTTTGCGGAGTGGCGCCGTTGGAGCGATTCCCCGAGCATGCCGCGATTGACGAGTGGCTTCGGCGTGGATACGGCGGCGCGATGGGATATCTTGCGGACCCGAAGCGGCGAGAGCCGGAGCGTGTGCTGGAAGGAGCGCGGAGCGTGATTGTCTGCGCGCTGAATTACAACACGGAGCATCCTTATTCGAGCGAGGCGGTTGCGGGATTCGACTACAGCCGCGAGGTGCGCGGGTGGATTTCGCGTTATGCGTGGGGGCGCGATTATCACGAAGTTTTGTGGGAACGGCTGAACGAGATGGCGAAGACGCTGAGTGAGCGGTTTCCTGGCGAGCACCAGTTCCGAGCCTATGCCGATACTGGACCCGTCGCGGAGCGGTTGTTTGCCAAGTATGCGGGGCTTGGCTGGCTGGGAAAGAATACGCTGCTGCTAAACAAGAAGATTGGCTCGTGGTTTTTTCTGGGAGTGATTTTCACGACGGTGGAGCTTTCCCCTTCATTGGCGCGAGGGGAAATGCCACCGGTGGATCTTTGCGGGAATTGCCGGCAATGCCTGGATGCCTGTCCGACGGGTGCGCTCGTTGAGCCCTACTTGATGGATGCGCGGCGGTGCATTTCTTATTTGACGATCGAGTTGCGCGGCGGTGTGCCGGAGGAGTTTCGTGAAGCCATCGGAAACAATGTGTATGGCTGTGACATTTGCCAAGAGGTGTGCCCGCACAACCGGAAGGCGCCAGTAACCAATATTTCCGATTTTGAGCCGCGACGATTTTCCGCGAAGGAGAGTTTGTTGGAGCCGCGATTGGAGTGGCTGGCGGGAATGAGCGAGGAGGAGTTTCGGGAAAAGTTTCGCGGGAGCGCGATGAAGCGGACGAAGTGGCGGGGACTGGTGAGGAACGCATGCATTGCGTTGGGAAACGCAAAGTTGGAACGCGGATCGGCAGAGCAAGTGCGGATTGTGGAGTTATTGGGG
>Ga0210406_10001038_pt1 | contig 35456 bp, 31 predicted proteins | sample IncBWC30MmetaG_FD_155454 | JGI IMG/M metagenome (GOLD analysis project Ga0210406, IMG submission 155454) | Forest soil microbial communities from Barre Woods Harvard Forest LTER site, Petersham, Massachusetts, United States - Inc-BW-C-30-M | ecosystem: Environmental > Terrestrial > Soil >... | reverse complement strand
GGCGGCGCCGCAGGAAATCATCCAATCGGCGCTGGAGGGAATCGTGCCGCCGGACCACATTTTCGGGACGAGGTTTCGGTACAACGAGGAGACAGGAGAGGTTGAGTCCATCGTGCGGGCATCCGCGGGTTGGGGGAAGATCACTGTGCTGGAGGAGTTGCGGGCGAGTCTCGGCATCAGCCACGACCACATCATCTATATGGGTGACGGGAGTTCCGATTTGCCGGTGATGATGCATGTGAACCAGTACGACGGACTGACCATCGCAGTGTCGGAGGCGAAGTTTATCTCGCGCATTGCGCGGCGCACAGTGTTAAGCGACAACGCGATGAGCGTGCTGGTGCCGGTGCTGGAAGAGGTGCTGCACTGGGATTCGCCGGAAATCCGGCGGTTCTTCGCTTCGCGCGGGTTGATGCTGCGCGAATGGGACAAGATGCGCACTGATATGCTGACGATTGAGGAGAATTCGGTGCCCAATACGACGGCGGCTGTGCAGTAAGGGAAACCGATAGCAGATAACAGCGATCAGATAACAGGAACCTAAGATGCGGGCTCTGGAAGGGCCTGTACACGAAAAACGTACTGGATGTCATCCCTCACCTGCGGCTTCTGCGGGTGAGGGATATGTTTTTTGGGGCAAGCCAGGAAGAGTAAATCCCTCCTTCGGTTTGAAAAGAGAACGGAAGCAGGGATGAGATTCTTCGCGCAGATGCCGGCGATTCTCGGGCCTTTTTGCTATGCTGGATTTTTAGGAGGATGAGATGTCGCGGAAGAACATTTTAATGCTGGTGGGAGATTATGTTGAGGATTATGAGGTGATGGTGCCGTTTCAGGCTTTGCTGATGGTGGGTCACATGGTGCATGCGGTTTGTCCCGGGAAGAAGTCGGGTGAGGTGGTTCGAACGGCAATTCACGATTTTGAGGGCGATCAGACGTATTCGGAAAAGCGCGGGCATAACTTCCCGCTGAATGCCACATTTGACACGGTCAAGGCGGAGGATTATGACGCGCTGGTGATTCCCGGGGGGCGCGCGCCGGAGTATATCCGCTTAAACGCGCGCGTGCTCGATATCGTGCGGCACTTTGCGAACGCGAAGAAGCCGATTGCGGCGCTCTGCCATGGCGCGCAAGTGTTGGCCGCGGCCGGAGTGTTGCAGGGGAAGAAGTGCAGTTGTTATCCGGCGGTGTCGCCGGAGGTGACACTCGCGGGTGGAACCTACGCGGACGTCGCCATGACCGAGGCCGTTGTGGACGGCAACCTGGTGAGCGGACCGGCGTGGCCGGCGCATCCGGCTTGGCTGGCGAAATTCCTGGGAGTGCTAGGGACGCGCATCGAAGCGTAAGCCTTTCTGCCGGCGACCGCGATTCACCTGATTAATCGAACGAAAATTTCGATTGGTTTCTTTGGCTAATTTGATTCTTGGTTGCCTCTTCCTAAAATTCATGGCAGCGTCCATAATCATTTGTTTTGCTAATCCACAGTGAGGCGAGCAGCACATCATGGCAAACATCAACGTAAAAAAGGGCGTGATCGGAATCCTGACGGGGGGCGGCGACGTGCCGGGATTGAATCCGGCGATTCGCGCGGTCACGTTTCGGGCGCTTCGCGAGGGCTACGAAGTGATTGGCATTCGTCGGGGCTGGGCGGGGCTGGTGGACATGGTTCGCGACGAAAAGCACGACAATTCGAATAATTTTCAGCGGCTTACCGAAGATGTGGTGAACCGCGCGGGCCGCACGGGCGGTACGTTTCTGCATTCCTCGCGAACGAATCCGGCGCGCGTCAGTAAGAGCAGCGTGCCCGATCACCTGAAGGGCGAGTACAACGCCGAGAAGAACGATTTGACGCCCGAAGTGCTGAAGAATCTGGCGTGGCTGGGGATCGAGTACATGATTCCCATCGGCGGCGACGATACGCTCAGCTATGGCGTGCGCTTGTACCAGGAAGGCGTGCGCGTGGTGGCCATTCCGAAGACGATGGACAACGACGTGCCGGGAACGGATTACTGCATCGGGTTCAGCACATGTATAACGCGCACGATTCAGATGACCAATGCGCTGCGGACTTCGGCTGGTTCTCATGAACGATTTATGGTGCTGGAAGTTTTTGGGCGATACGCGGGATTTACTGCCATGCTTCCGACGATGGCGGGCGCGGCTCATCGGTGTGTGATTCCGGAGCACAAATTCAAGATCGACCAGCTGACGGAGCTTCTGGTGAACGACCGAAACCGCAATCCAAGCCGGTACGCGATTGTGCTGGTTTCGGAAGGAGCGATGTTCGAAGGCGGGGAGATGGTTTTCCAGAAAGATGCCGCCGACGCTTTTGGGCACAAGAAGCTGGGCGGCATCGGGGATGTGGTGGCCGAAGAACTGACGGAGCTTTCACCGAAATACAACAAGGGGAAGAAAATCGAATGCATCAGCCAGAAACTAGGTTACCTGGTGCGTTGTGGCGATCCGGACGCGATTGATTCCATTGTGCCGATGGCGTATGGCAACCTGGCGCTGGATCTTTTGCTCAACCGCATTCACGGGCGGCTGGTGGTTCTGAAGAACGGGCGCTACGACAACATGCCAATCGAAACCGTTACCGCGACGAAAAAATTCATCAGCCTCAAGGAGCACTACAGCACCGAGCGGCTGCGCCCCGTGTTCAAGAGCTTTGAGATGAAGCCACTGTTTCTGATGACCAGCGAGATAGCCTGATCATTCCCCTGGGCCACTGGGCGCGCAGGGCCACTTGCGCGCTCCGCTTTCTTCCTGCATCCTAGCTCTACCACCGTTCAACGCTCGCCCGTCATTGCTGTTCCTGAGGGTTCTCATGCCCGACGTCATACCACCCACATCCACCGCAAGCAAAGCTCACCATGGGCTGATCGTACACTCCGGCCCAGAAATCGATCAGTTGCTCGCTGGCCTGTTCCAGCGGGAACAGTGGGAGATCCAGTTTGCGGCAAACAATACCGAGGCTTTGCGGTTTGCCAAAGATGCGCGGTTTGACCTGATCATCACGGGGGAACGCACGCCGGGAAAAGAGGACATCGAACTGCTTCGGCGGTTGCGCATGGTCCGTCCGCACACGCGGTTAATTATCCTGACCGAAGAATTTATTCCTGGTGATGTGCTGGCGGCCATCCGCGAGCGCGCGTTCAGCTATTTTTCACGGCCGTTTTCAACGGAAAAGCTCGCCGAAATGATTCGCGTTGCGATGACGGAGCCGTTCTGGGACGACGGCATCGAAGTCCTCTCGGCCACGCCCAATTGGGTTCGCCTTTGCGTTCGCTGCGACCTGGCGACCGCCAACCGGCTGCTGCAATTTTACCGGGAGGCGTCCGACCTGCCTGATGCGGAAACGGAAGAAGTGGCCACGGCTTTTCGCGAGATTCTGGTCAATGCGATGGAGCACGGCGGGCACTTCGATCCTTCGCAGCATGTGGAAGTGAGCTACGTGCGGACGCGAAGGATGGTGCTTTGCCGGGTGAAAGATCCCGGCCAGGGGTTTTCGCTGGAAGAGTTGCAGCACAGCGCGATCGCCAATCCGGAGGATGATCCCTTCAAGCATATGGAGACGCGTGAGGCGCAGGGAAGGCGTCCGGGCGGTTTTGGCATACTGATGGCCTCGAAACTTGTGGATGACCTGATTTATAACGAGAAGGGCAACGAAGTGTTGCTTGTGAAGTATCTAGACAAGCCTGCCGCAACATCCCATTCCTAGCCTCGCTGCCGTATGACCGACTCTTTTATGTAACTGCGGCTGGAGACTTTACATCAAAAGTGTGAATGCAAAATTTGAGGTGATAAATGGAATTTCGCGCACTTGGAAAAGCTGGTCCGCTGGTCTCGGCATTGGGCCTGGGCTGCATGGGAATGTCAGAGTTTTACGGCTCGCGGGATGATGCCGAGTCGATTGCGACCATTCACCGCTCGATCGAATTGGGGATGAACTTTCTGGATACCGCCGACGTTTACGGCTTTGGCGACAATGAGGTGCTGGTTGGAAAGGCTATTCGCGACCGCCGCGAGAAAGTTTTTCTGGCTACCAAATTTGCCATTGTGCGGGACCGCGCCAATCCCGCGCTGCGCGGCGTCAGCGGGAAGCCGGAGTACGTGCGCGCGGCTTGCGATGCCAGCTTGAAGAGGCTGGGCGTGGATACGATTGATCTCTACTACCAGCATCGCGTGGATCCCAATACTCCGATTGAGGAAACCGTCGGAGCGATGGCGGAACTTGTGCGATTGGGGAAAGTGCGCTATTTGGGACTTTCGGAAGCGTCGGCAGCGACCATCCGGCGCGCGAATGCCGTGCATCCGATTGCGGCCCTGCAGACGGAATATTCGTTGTGGACGCGCGATCCGGAAGATGAAATTTTGCCGACCACGCGCGAACTGGGGATTGCGTTCGTTGCCTATAGCCCGCTCGGGCGCGGATTTCTTACGGGACAGATCAGGAAGTTTGAGGATCTGGAGGCGGATGATTACCGGCGCAACTCGCCGCGGTTTCAGGGGGAGAACTTTCAGAAGAACATTGACCTGGTGGCGCGCGTGGAAACGATCGCGCGGGAGAAGCACTGCACGCCGGGGCAACTGGCGCTGGCGTGGCTGCTGGCGCAGGGCAAAGACATCATTCCCATCCCCGGGACGAAGCGGCGCAAGTATTTGGAAGAGAATGCCGGCGCGTTGGGCGTGAAACTTACTGCTGACGATTTGCGGCGGATCAATGAAGTGGCGCCGAAGGGTGCGGCATCGGGACCGCGCTATCCGCAGACGATGATGGCGCTGGTGAATGGGTGATCGGCAGCCTGGATCGATCAAATCGGAGCATCGACCTGTAGCTTAGGCCTTTTAGGCCTGAGGGTTTTCGTTCCCACGAAGCGACGTTGCCGGGGCAGCGAAAAGCCTCACCCCTGAAGGGGTGAGCTACAGGCGTTGGAGTTTGCTACTTTCCGCCGGTTTGCAGGCCGGGGAAGAGATACGTGGGCTTCACTTCCTTGCGTTTCGACCAATCGTGATAGGTGTGGCACTCGAAGCAGCGCGATTCGGCGTGGTCGGGGCCGGGCGCGTGGCAGGTTTTGCAGTTGGCAAGAGGCGGAACGAGGACGTCGCTGGTTTCCTTGCTGGTGAGCGCGGCGGGATGGCAGCCGACGCAGGAAAAGCCGCGGTGGGCGTCGTGATCGAAGCGCGCGTGCGGCATCCAGCGTTCGGTGAGGCGGGCTTCCGCTATGTGGGGCAGAGAAGCGCCTTTCACCACGTTCAACGCGTGGCATTGCTTGCAGGTTTTGCGCCATAGGAGTTCTTCGGCGTCAGCGGTGCGCTCCGCAACCCACTGCGCTGGAGTTAAGACGCGCACTTCCGGCAGCAACGGCTTTCCCGTCAGGTCGCGCTGCGGATCCTTCACAACCCGCACATCCCCTGGATGCGAAGCGATGTATTCCTGAAATTTCTTCACGACGAATGCATGAACGACGTCCGGCTTATCGTGTGGCACGCCGATGTCGAAGCGCTTATCGAAGGTCAGCAAGTGGCACGCGGCGCAGGCGATAGAGAACTTCACCGGTGCCATGTATGCGCGGCCCATCGCATGGCGGGGCTGGAGCGTTCCAGATTTTACGGGGAGCAGAACATCCTTCGTGTCGTAAGTGACTTTGGCGTCTACGTAATTTACATCGGCGTAGGGCCACGGCGCGTTGACGGTTTCCGGGCGGTGGCAATCGGCACACTCCATCTGGACGAGAGGGCTGTTGGGCCCGCGCCGGATGAGTTTCATGTGGATGGAATGGTTCAGCAAGATGGTGCCGGGGTCTTTGGCGCTATTTCGCAGCGCAACAACTTCCGGATGGCCATCTTCCAGCGTGCGGATGTTATTGGCGTAAAGCGTGCTGCCCGCCGCGAGTTTCAGGTGCGAGTGACACTCGGAACAACTTACGTTGCTGGAGGCGACGATATTTACGCGGCCTCGGTGTTCGACGTGGCAGGTTGCGCAGGCGGGGACATCAGCGCGGACTTGGGTTTCGTGGTGCATGGGCCCGTCGTGGCACGAGAGGCATGCAGGGTCGGCGGCTTTCGCGGAGAATTCTCCGGCTTTTTGCACGTGGCACGCGGCGCACTGTTTTTCGAGGACGGCGTGAGGCTCGCTCATTCGGCCGCTGGAGTAGACGCGGGAATCGCGGGAAAAACCGCGCCAGGCGATCCAGCCGATGGCGAGCAAGGGAGCGAGGATGACCAGGATGAGTCTGGCGCGCTTGAACGGGGTGGGGCGCTTGAAATAGTTCAGGTCAATGCGTTGCGCGACCGTTTTGGTTGTGCGTGTTCTGGCCAAGGATTACTCGCTATTTTGCAAATCTTTTAATATCGCAGTGCCATCACGGCGTGAATGGCTCCCAGCAAAATAAGAGCTAGCGAAAGTGGAATATGGACGAGCAGCCAGCCGTGCAGCCAGCGGTGCAGGAGTTCCTGGCGCATCAGTTGCCGCGTTTCGTCGCAGATGCTGAGAAGGTCGTCGAGAGCGGGGTGCGCTACAGGCGGCATGAGCCGTCGCAGCGCAGCGAAGGAGCTCTTCGCGCGTTCGGGATCGCCGAGGCGCTGGCGTTGCCAGGCTGGCGCTTCGAGAAAAGCGCGGACTTCGGAGAAGTAGAAAAGACGAAGCGGCTTGCTCTCTTCATCAGTCAAAAGAACAATTTCCGGCACCATGGCGACGGCGGCGCTTGCGCCAGCACTCACCGCCGCGGAGGTGCGCAATGGAGCGGATGATGCCGCGATCGGGCGAAGCGCTGTAAAGCCTCCGGCGCGCTGGCCTTCGTCGATTTCCTTGACGAGGCCGAGGCGGCCGCAGACGCTTTCGACGAGCCTGTCGGCTTCCATGCGCAGGGCTTTGCGAACGTTGACGATTTCGTCGTAGATCGTTTCGAGTGGAACATCGTTGGTCATCACTCGCGGCACATAGTTTTGCAGCGCCGCGCCGTATAAACCGCTGCCGACGGTGATGATCGTCAGCCACATCAGCACCCGCGTCAGCGTGCCGCCAAAATGAAATCCGCCGTGGAATAAAATCATCGGCAAACTCAACAGGCCGAGCCACAAGTGACCGCGCATCCAGGCCTGTGCGCGGCCGACTCTCCAGGTCGGAACACGTTTCCGTGCGCCGAGCAGTGCGGCGAAAATCATGAACACGAAGCCAGCAACGCCGAAGACTAGGCCCATGAAGCTGCCGCCGCCAGGCCCGGCGGGCGATTGAATGACGTAGGTGGCGTACGCAACCGCGCTGATCGCCAGGAGTCCGAGAGACCCGAGCGCCCAGCCGCGTTGTGTCTGGTCCATTCTCATGCGCGCGCTCTCATTTACCGTTGCCTTGCCCGAGAATTTGTCCGAAGAATTTGCGCGGATCCACGCGGTGCGCCGCGTCGTGTGGGCACGCATAAACGCAACTCGGCTCTTTCAAGTGCGTGCAAAGATCGCAGGAGGTCGCTTTCTGTTTGATGACAGCTTTCTTGCGTCCCGCGTGCTCGGGATCTTCCGCGAGCACTTCGAACGGGTGCAGGTTGATGTTGCCGTAGGGGCAATTGCGCGCACAGAGGCCGCAGCCGATACACCAGTCCTCGATGATCACCTCGAGGGAATTGCGGCGGCGGATCGATCCGACGGGGCAGCCGACCATGCAGAGCGGGTCGCGGCACTGCCGGCAGGACGTGGCGACAAGATAGTTTTCAAAGCGCAGGCCGTCGCGCACCAGGCGCGTTACGCCATCGTGCGCGTCGGCACAGGCGTTCACGCAGGCGTCGCAGCGCGTGCAGTTTGTCAGATCGAGAATCAGCAGGCTTTGTGCCTCCATCAATCCCTGGGAGAGGAACTGATCGAGCGGCACGCGCTCCACCATCTGCAGGCGGTGCTCGTTGGCGGCGCGGCGTTCCGTGGCAACTCTTTCGAGGCCCGCGCGGATATTGGGAAAGCGGTCGACCATCTGGCGGAAGTCGTCGCCGGAAATTTTCACCACTTCCACGTGGTCGAGGGCAACGCAGGTTGCCGTCCGTGAGCCGCCGCCGAGGAGTCCGATTTCGCCGAAATAGTCGCCGCGCGAGAGATAGGCGAGGACGAGTTCGCCGCCGGGATATTCTTCGGTGATTTTCACGAAACCGATGCGCACGAGGTAAAAGCTGTCGGCAAGATCGCCCTGGCGCGCGATCACCTGGCCAGGGGCGTAGCGCACGAGTTCGACGCTTTCTTTCAGGTGAGCGATGAAATCGGGCGAGAGCTCGGAGAACATAGGCACGCCGCGCAGGTGGTTTTCGAGGGCGCGGCGGCGGTAGTTCTGGTCCACCTGAGCGCGGAACGTTTTGTTCTTCTGCATGATGTCGAGAACGTTGCGCAGCATTTCGTACGCTACGACTTCGGATTCCGCGCGCACGGTCGCAGAGCGCGGATAGAAATTCATGCAGGTCATTTCGCCGAAGAGATCGCCGGGGCCGAGTTCGGCGACGGGGTTGCCGTAGGCGAGGTCGACGGAGGCATCGATGGGAATGGTGCGGTCGCGGGTTTCTTCCGCTCGTTTGTCTTCTTCGCGGCCAACCAACGAACTTTTCAGCTTTTTGAACAGGCCGATGGCGCCGCCTTCGGTTTTCACGTGGGCGATGGGCGTGGAAATGGAAACCCGGGCCTTGCCTTCCAGAATATAGAAGGCCGTTGAGCCGAAATCGCCTTCGCGGCAGATGACGTCGTTTTTGCGGAAGCGGCGTTTCACGATTGCGCCGCGATTCAGCTCCAGAAAAGTTCCAGAAACTCCGGCAAACACCGGCAGCTTGTGAAGTTCTTCGGGCGTGAGAGCAGCGTCGGCTCCTAGTGCCAGCGCTGTGCCTGCCACACCTTTATTGGTCAGCGCTCCAGTGGGACACGAGACCATGCACTCGCCGCAGGAGATGCAGGTGGAGTCGCCCATCGGCGCGTTCAGATCGAACGCGACACCAGCGGAATAGCCCTTGCCCATGCGGCCGAGGACAAAATTATTTTTGATTTCGTCGCAGCCGCGGATGCAGCGGTCGCACAAGATGCAGGCATCGTGATCCACGGCAATGGCGAGCGAGGAATCGTCGTGACCGCGGGAAATTGTTCGGCGCGGGAATCTGGGCGTGCCGACGCCCGCTTCCTTCGCGAGCGTCTCCAATTCGCAATCGCCCGAGTTTTCCTGGCGCGCGCAGGGAGAGGGATGATCGGACATTAGTAATTCGAGAAGGGTCTTGCGGGCGGCGAGAACCTTTTCTGAATTCGTCTGCACTTTCATGTTCGGCTCGACCGGCCGGACGCACGCGGCGCCGAGTACACGCGCGCCGGTATCCACCACGCACAGGCGGCAGACGCCGACGGGCGTCTGGCTTTGCAGGTGGCACAGGGTGGGAATGCTGATGCCGTTCATGCGCGCGGCATCGAATACCGTGGTGCCGGGCGGCACCTGGACGGCTTTGCCGTCGATGGTCAGTTCGATCATGCCAGTAGCGGTCATGGTCGAATCCCCACGCGTGGCAATTCCGCCAGACGATTGGCGGCGGAGAAACAGATGCCGCTGGGGCATTGTCCCTTCATTACGTGCGCGTCCACTTCCGGCCGGAAGTGTTTCAGAACCGATTGCACGGGGGCGGGAACGATCTGGCCGAGGCCGCAAATGGAAGTCTGGCTCATCGCGGCGGAGAGATCGTCGACGAGTTTCAGGTCCGCCGCGAATTGAGTTTCGCTTACGCCGCCCTGCGTCCAGCGAGTGAGGATCTCGACCATTTTCTGCGAGCCCATGCGGCAGGGAACACACTTGCCGCAGGATTCGTTGCGATAAAATTTCACGGCGTTCAGGGCCATGTCCAGCATGCAGGTGGTGTCGTCACACACAACAATTGCGCCGGAGCCAAGCATGGAGCCGGCATCGGCCAGCGCTTTGAAGTCGAGCTTTACTTCCACCATGGAGGCGGGCAGATATCCTGAGGAGGGACCGGAAGGAGCAAAGGCTTTCAATTTTTTTCCGTCCCGAATGCCGCCGGCGTGGCCGAAGATCACTTCGCTCATCGAAGTGCCCATAGGAACTTCGAATACTCCGGGGTGCTCCACCTGGCCGCTGACGCCGACGAACTTCAGCCCGCGGGAGCCACTCACCCCCGCGGATTTGAACCACTCGACGCCGCGCGCCAGTATCTGTGGCACGTTGGCGAACGTTTCGACATTATTAATCACTGTGGGCTTTTGCCATAGCCCCATTTGTCCGGGGAAGGGCGGCTTGTTGCGAGGCTCCGCGCGGTGCCCCTCGATGGCTTCGATCAGGGCGCTCTCTTCGCCACAGATGTAGCCGCCGGGGCTGACGAAAACTTCCAAATCAAAATCGAGATCGCTGCCGAGAATTTTCTTGCCAATCAATCCGGCTTTCGCGCAGCGGCGCAGCTCTTCGCCGAATATTTCCTCCTGCAGCGGGTATTCGTGGCGGATATAGAGGATGCCCCGCTTGGAGCCGGTGACGAGACCGGCGAGGGCCATGCCTTCGATCACGAGATGCGGAAGGTGGCTGAGAATGAAGCGGTCCTTGATAGTGCCAGGCTCACTCTCATCGGCGTTGCAGACGATGTAGCGCACGGGGTCGGGTTGCTTGCGGACGAGATCCCACTTCATCGAAGTGGGAAAACCCGCGCCGCCCATGCCTTTCAATTCCGCTTCTTTCAGCGTGGCGAGCAGGCCATCCCAATCCTTACTGGCGACGAAGCGGCGGAGCACACCATATTTCTCGCCGTCGCCATAGGGATCGGAGGCGCAGGCTACGCGAGTTTCATGCGAGGGCTCGAGGTGCGGGTGATCGCCGCGCATCGCCTGTCGCGCCAGGTCTTCGACCTTGTCGGCATTCACATGCACGTGAATTTCATCGTTGACCGCAACGGCGAGCGCCTGGTCGCAGCGGCCGAGGCAGCTTACGTCTTTCACTTGCACATCTTCGGGGCGCAGGCTGGAAAAACGGCGCAGGAGTTCCGCGCGAAGTTCACACGACCCGTTCAGATGGCAGCTCATGTCGTCGCAGAGGCGAATTTCGGCCTTGGCGGGAGGAGTCAGATGAAAATGCGGATAAAAGCTGGCGACGCTGTGGAGTTGATAGAGCGGAGTTTGCGTGCGTTCAGAAAGGGCCTCGAGTTCCGCCTTTGGCAGATACCCGAAACGCAATTGTATGGCCCGCAGTTCGTCAAAGATCACGTTGATAGGTCTCGCGAAAGTCCGCCATGGTTCGCAAATGGCCGGCGCATTTCCAGGAACTGTTATCACGCATACTAGGGGGGATGCCGCCGGTTGTAAATAGCCACATTCGGCGAAGCAGCACGTCGAGAAAAGGGAATTTTGTGTGGCTCAGTGTCCGATAACCGCATGGACCGACTGCTATTCGTGTCCGGGAAACTCTGGGCTTTTTGAAAAGCGTGCCGTTAGAATATGGCTGTCGAAGTGTGGCAGCCAACCTGGAAGGCGAGCGTTGCGGATCATCTTCGTTCTCGGTATGGGCCTCATGCTGGTGGCACCGCTCTTGCGCCGGTACCGCAAGGCTTCCTACACGCTAGCAGTAGGAGCTTTGGTCATACTCTTGGTGTCTCTCTACGGCCTTGCGCACCTGGACCCACGGTACGGCGAGGGAGCCATTGCATCGGATCGCCGTTACTACCATTTCTTCCTGGCGTGCGAAGTTCCGGTGCTGATTCTCGCGCTGATTTCCTTGCGATTTTTCAAATGGGCGTTCTGGCTCGGCTGGACAATCAACCTCGCCTTAGCCCTCTATTTGACAGTGATCGTTATCTGGCTCGAGTTCTTCTGGCATTGGTAGCCAGGGCTTAGAACAAGCCCCAGTTCGTGCAAGGCGCAGTTTCGGAGTTGCACTTCGACACACGCCTGACGAAAAATCTGTGCGCTCGATTACGGCTTTTCCGCTGGAGGACGGTCCTCCTTTTTTTGAGGCTTGGGCGGGTTCTGGCGTTCCTGCTGCTGTTTTGCCTGGAGCATTTTCTGCTCCTGTGCGTGCTGTTGCAGTAATTGTTGCGTCTGCGCTTGATGCTGTTGCTCGACTTGCTGTTTTCTGGCTGCATCCGCCTGCTGCTGGGCGAGCTTGGCGTGTTCCTGCTCTTGCTGTTGCTGAACTCTCTGGCGATCCTGTTGCTGGTTCGCGTGAAGCTGATCCTGCTCTTGCTGGTGCTTCCGGTCCAATTCGCTGTTCGGCGAGGATTGCACAACCGGCCGCGGCGGAGCAGGAATCTCGTTCGGATGAACTGCCGTAGGAGCAACCGCCCGATTGGGTTGTGGTGGTTGAGAATTGGAGTTCGGATTACCCGGACGATCCGCCGGGCGGTCATTCGGAGGGTTGATGGGGGGCTGTCTGTTTGGCGTTGCCGGCCTGTTCGCATTCGGATTGGCATCATTCGGCGGTGCGGGCCGGTCTGTGTGACGGTCTGCAGGCGGCGGAGGGTTATTCGCTGCCGGGGGCCGATTGGTTTGGACTGGTTCCGAAGTGCTGTGAGGGTTCGCCGGACGGTCCGTCGGACGGTTGCCTGGAGGATTGTTGGGCTGCACGGTCTCCGGAGCTGTCTGAGGAGGTCTATTCACGCCCGGGGGCCGATTGGTTTGCACTGGTTCTGGAGTGGTGTTGGGGTTCGCCGGATGATCTGTCGGACGGTTGCTTGGAGGATTGTTGGGCTGTACGGTCTCCGGAACTGTCTGAGGAGGCTTATTCACGGTCGGAGGCCGAATGGTTTGCACTGGTTCTGGAGTGCCGTTGGGGCTCGACGGACGTTCCGTCGGGCGGTCTGCGGGACGATTCGGAGGCGGAACAGCTTTGTTGCCGGCATTCGGCGCCACCTGTGCAGGCTGTCCGGCCTGAGGTTGAGCCGTCTGAGGCTGAACTTGCCGGTTCGCTACGGGCACTGGGGTCGCGACAGCCTTCGGGGCCGGCGCGATTTTCACGGGTGCTTCCCGGCGGGCGGTTGGAGGTTCGATCTGCTGCACTTGAGCACTTGAAAGCGGTTTACCGCCATTGCTCCTAATCGCTTCCTGCCGCCTTTCAAATGTGGGCGGAGGTGGGGGCGGGGTTACTTTAGCGACGACCGCGCGTGTCTCGATTGCGGCGGGTGGCTTAACTGCAGCAGTTCCTGTTCCGAGAACCGCTTGTTTGGCAGGGACGACCGCGGGCGTAAAGGCCCTCACCGGCGCGGTCGCCACTTCCCGCTGATCGACCTTCACGGAATTTTTGCTGACCGACTGAGCGCCAGTGAATGCATTCGGAGTGGTCGCGGCTACTGCGCCGGGCACACTTTGATTCACATATTTCACGTTTGTCACGTTCACATTATTGGTGACGACGGTGTTGTTGTAGTAGTTGTTCACAACCGTCGAGTTCACGGTAGTGTTCGAAACGTTGACATTGTTTACGTAATTGCGGCTTACCCGATAAGACGGCACATATACTTCGCGGGGGCCCAGGGGAAACCAGCCCACGCTTTCGCCGGACGCGTACTCTCCACCACCAACTCCGACCCCGATTGCGAAATGAGGGCCTCCGACCCAAGCCACAAGCGCAGGCGCGTATACAGGACGCACGTAGACCACGCCCTCAGACCGCGGCGGGGCCGGCACCCAGCCCCACGAACCTTCATAGGAAACCCAGCGGCCGTAATGGAATGGAGCAAATCCCCAGGGCTCGTCATCCACCCAGGTGTAGCCCCAAGGCTCGATATAGGCCCAATGGCCGTAGTGATAAGGAGCCCAACCCGGGACGGATGTGCGGGGAAACCATACGTTGCCGTTGTCGCGAGTTTGGCGCCACGAGCCGTGATCATCCAGATCCTCATAACCGACGACGTCAGATGAGACATAACGGGAAGAGTTGGAGTGCTCCGAGCGACGGTCGCGATTGGCAGCCCAATTATCAAATTGGTCTTCTTCGTTCCCATAGTTTTCGGAATTGGCGCTCAGGTGATCAAACCCGCTGAAGGTAGCGTAATCGTTGGCGTGTACCGTGTAAGCGGCGCCTCCGCCGGTCACTTCACCCGCGCCGCTGCGAATCCTGATTGCGGTTGAATCTCCCGCATCGTTCACGGTGATTTTGTACAGGCCAGGCCGTAACACCGAAAACGCCAGGTTCGGGGTATCAATCTCGTAGGTCTCGTTGTCGTCGAGGCGGCGCACGCGAACCAGAAGAGTTCCCGTGGTTAATTGAATCTGTGTGACGCTGTCGCTGAGATTCAGGAAAGAAAAACCGGTGTTGTTCGACAAGCGAATCATGGAACCGTCGAGTTGAAGTTCCACGCGCCCGTCATGATCAGACCACAATTTGTCGCCCGTGGTCGCTGGGCGATTCACTCCCGCGGTCACCCAATCTTCGGTTCCAGCCGGTTGGAAGGAAACGGAGCCCTGCGCATAAGCAAGTCGCGCAACACGCGAGGGGGGATCCTCATTGTCGGCCATTGCGGGCAACGCATAGGGAGCGAGGGCAACCAACAGGCAAAATAGCGTCGCCCGTTGTACAGCGCGTTTTATAAACATAAACATTGCCTCTTCTCTGGAGTCTCGGGTCTTCGGACATCACCCGACGAGAGCTTTGGTCAAAGATTGCATCGAAATGGGGAATAATCTGTCTAATTTGGCACACCCGGGGTGACTGATTTATTGATCGCCTGAGAGTGGGTATTGGGAATGTTCTGCCAAGTAATCACAGGCGCTTTGTGCGCCGGGCCAAAGCGGGAGTTGGCGGAACAGAAGACTGGCCCGCTGGCGGAAATGTGTGGTCGTTGACTTCGCTGCCAGTAGAACGATATAAAGCATCAGAACTTTTCGCAGCCCTCAATGGGAATTCAACTCAAGCCTGGCATCACGCAGCCCGCCCTGATTCTTGCGGCGCTGTGTTTTTGTTTATTTCCGGCTCGGTCAGCTTCGACCGATACACCTGAGCCATCCAAATACATCGGCCCGGGTTCCTGCGCGGCCACCAGTTGCCACGGAAGCGTGAAGCCCGTGACTGGCAGCCGCATCTACCAGAATGAATATTCGACCTGGATTTTGCAGGACAAGCACAGCCGCGCGTATGGGGCTTTGACGGGCGAAGTCGGCGAACGCACGGCGCGTATCCTGAAACTCGAAAGCAAAGCTGAAGAGGCGCCGAAATGCTTGGCGTGTCACACGCTGTATACTACTTCGGAGCAGCGTGGGCGTGCTTTTGAAATGGCCGACGGAGTCTCCTGCGAAAGTTGCCACGGCCCGGCGTCGGCGTGGCTTGGGCCACACACCACGCGAGACTGGCCGCATGAAAAATCCGTGGCGCTTGGGATGCACGATACGCGCAACGTCATCCATCGCACGGAAAAGTGCCTGGAGTGTCATCTGGGTACGAAGAGCAAATTTGTTGATCACGAGATGATCGCGGCTGGGCACCCGGATCTTTATTTTGAGCTGGATTCTTTTTCCGCGGTGATGCCGCGTCACTGGAAAGTGCCGCGCGAATCGGCCCCGGGAAAGCTAGCGGAAGAAGCGGCGTGGGCCGGAGTGAGGGATTGGGGCACAGGGCAAGCCGTGCAGCTTCGCGGGGAGATGGAACGCCTGGTGTGGCGGGCGCGCAACGAGCGTTTTGATAAGAAGGATGTGTGGCCGGAGTATTCGGAGCTTTCCTGTTTTGCCTGCCACCACTCGCTGGGGCCTGCGAAAGACAGTTGGCGACAGGCGCATGGCTACGAAGGCCGGCGTCCGGGAGATCCGGCTTGGAATTCATCGCGGTATGCGGTGTTTCGTTTGCTCGCCAAGCAGATCGATTCGGGGAACGGGCAGGAATTGGACAAACACTTGCTCACCGTGTCGAAGGAGATGAGCAAGTTGAACCCGGACCGCGCGATCGTCGCCAACGCGGCTTCGGCGGCAGCGCCGCTGGCGCAACAAATTGCCGAGCGCCTGGCGGCGATGCAGTATGACCAAGCGATTACCCTGCGCATGATGCAGCGCATTACGGACGACGCGGAGAATATCGCTATTGCCGACGAGCGCGCGGCCGAGCAGGCGGCGATGGCAATGGATTCGCTATACATCGCGTATGCAAAGGACACGAAACCAGGCAACGATGCGGAAGTCCGCGGCGCGATCAACGTGCTGTTCCAGCAGCTCGAGAATCCGTCTTCCTACAATGCCGACCAGTTCGCTGCCGCCCTGCGGCGCATCCGGCCGATGCTGCATTAGCCATAATTTTCAAAAATTGATGATTATCTGGCCGGCGGCCCGCACAGCTGATGGATTCTGAAAACTATTTCAGATTGGATTTAGCTTGTGTTTATCGGAATGCCTGTATTCTACGGGCTGAAAATGCGACGGCCGCTCCGGGTCAATGGAAGGAAATTTATGTTTTTCCCTAAACACTTTTTGCTTGTTGTCCAACTGATTCTTGCACCGCTGGTCTTTGCACAGCCTCGTCCGAACTCAATCGCAATCACTGATACCGTGAAGGAAGTCGTCCTGATTGGCGCTGGGGATATCGCGGACTGCAGCAATCTTGCTGGAGCGGAAGCCACGGCGAAGTTGCTGGAGGCAAATCCGGGAACGGTGATGGCGCTGGGTGACTTGGCTTATCCGGAAGGCACGGCGGAAAATTTCAAGTGTTACGACAAAACGTGGGGGCGCGTGAAGGATCGCACCCGGCCGGCTGTCGGCAACCATGAGTTTCACTCCATCGGCGCAACCTACTACTTCCAGTATTTTGGCGTTGCCGCTGGCGACCCGAAGACCGGCTACTACAGCTACGACCTCGGCTCATGGCACATCGTGGTGCTGAATTCAGAGTGTAAGGAGATCGGCGGCTGCGAGGCCGGATCGCCGGAAGAAAAATGGCTACGAGCGGATCTCGCGGCGCATCCCGCGGGATGCACGCTGGCCTATTTTCACAAGCCGCGTTTCAGTTCCGGGCTCAATCACGGAAATGATCCGGAGGTCGGTGCGTTCTGGCAGGCGTTGTATGACTATAATGCGGAACTTATCTTGAACGGCCACGACCACGATTACGAACGATTTGCGCCGCAGGATCCCAACGGAAACGCGGATCCCAAGCGGGGGATTCGCGAGTTCGTTGTAGGCACGGGGGGAAAGAACCATCGGGAGTTTGGAGTTCAAAAATCGAACAGTGAAGTCAGGAACAACGACACCTTCGGCGTGCTGAAGTTGACACTGAAAGCGACAGGGTACGATTGGAAGTTCATTCCGGAGGCGGGGAAGACGTTCACGGATTCCGGATCAGGAAGCTGCCACTAACGACGTCTTCACGTTTATTGCTCAAGTAAATCGGCCCACGTGGTGGTCGGCTGCGATACAATAGAAATTCCCGCAGACCGACCATGAACCGTATGGAACATTTCTTCTGCTCCACTTCGCTGTGGCAGAGCATGACGCACCGGTTTCTGCTTCCGTGGGTCTTGTCCGGAGCGCCGCTGGGGGATCATGTCCTGGAAATCGGAGCGGGCTACGGTGCGGCAACGGGGCATCTGCTGAAACTTGCGCCTCGCGTCACCTCCCTGGAATACGACCCGCGCTCGTTACGAAAGCTGAAAGCGAAGCACCAGTGCGCAGAGGTCACGCCGCTCTGCGGTGATGCGGCTACGCTTCCTTTTGCTGACCAATCTTTCTCATCGGCTGTCGCCATCCTGATGTTGCATCACTTGAAAAGCAGGGAACTGCAGGATCGCGCGCTTGCAGAGGTTCACAGGGTGCTGCGCCCGGGTGGCTCTTTTTTCGCGTTTGAGATTAATGATGGCTGGATCCACCGGGCGGCGCATTACAAAAGCACGTTTACGCCGGTGACGCCGGGTTCCGCGTTCGCGCGGCTGACGAAAGTGGGCTTTTCCAAAATTTCCGTGGATTTCCGCAGCGGCGGATATCGCGTCAGCGCACGCAGAGCTGCGGAAGAAACGGCGGAAGAACCGCCGCCGGTTGCGGCCGCGTCAGCGACTGCCTAGAGCGGCGCCCAGTTCGCTGCGCGTCTGGATTACGCGCAGAATGGCGTCCCGCGTGACGATGCCGACGATATGCGCGGAGCCGTCCTCGCCATGGCTGACGACGGGCATCTGATTCACGTCCGCGGCCAGCAGGCGTTCCAGCAGGCGCTGCAACGGCTCTTCCGGCGAAGCCCAGATGATTTTGTCGCGCGGCACCATCACCGCCTGAACCGAATTCATATTCCATTCGTCGCGTGACACCTTGTTCAGCGCTGCTACATTCATCAAGCCGACGAGGCGATCGTCCATAGTGACGATATGCATGCGGCGGCCGGTCCGCAAAACTTCGTTGCTGTATTCCTCGAGGCTCATGTTTGCGGGGATGGTGGGCACTTCCTGGCTCATCACGTCGGTCGCAGACAGACCAGCAAGGGCGCCGCGGATGGTGACCTGCGCCACGCTGGCTTGAGCCGCATTCAGTAGATACCAGCCGATCAGTCCAAGCCACGCGCCGCTCCAGTTTCCATAGGCGATCGAACCAATCCCGAAGATGATCAATGCATATGCGATGAGTTTGCCGCTGGCGCCGGCCACTTGTGTCGCGCGCGCGAAGTCCTTGGTGGCTCCCCAAACGATGGCGCGGAAGATGCGGCCGCCATCCAGCGGAAAGCCGGGGAGCAGGTTGAAGAGTGCGAGCGACAGATTGGTTTCCCAAAGATAAGTCGCGAGGGCGCCAATCATTGGATTGGTGGGGAAAAAGAGCGTCAGTGAAAAGAAAAGCACCGAGAGGAGTCCGCTGGCGATAGGCCCGGCCACAGCGATGTTGAACTCCTGAATCGCCTTCGAAGGCTCCCGGCTGATGCGGGCCAATCCGCCAAAAATGAACAGGGTGATGGAGAGGACTTTGATTTTGTAGGATTGAGCGACAACGCTGTGGGCGAGTTCGTGGAAAACGACGGATGCGAAGAAGAGCAGGGTAGTGAGGATGCCCACGGTCCAGGTTTGCGTGCTGGTCCAGGTAGGGTGCTGCGTGGCGAAATTGCCGGAAATGGTGAACGTGATCAGGCCGAATACAAGAATCCAGCTGAAATCGATGTAAATGGGTATGCCGAGTATGCGGGCGACGCGAATCCCTTGTTGTTGAGACATCTCTCCCATCGTACCGCAAAATTTCCTCCCTTTCCTACTGGAGGAACAATCACATTAGTTTAGTTTAGGTTCGGTTGATGCAAAAAAGCGGGAGACGTGCAAAGTTGATCGGCAATGGGCGAAGCCCCCATGTGAACAAAAGAACGGCTAGGGACAATTCACCACGGTGAGGCTGATGTTCTGGTTTTGCTGCGACATTGGTTGTGCGGAATCGAGTGCAGTGACGACAGCCGTGAAAGTGCCTAAAGTTCCTGCGACACCGCTGTAGGTCGGCCCGTAATTTGTGTTGTTGATCGGAATCCAGCGGTTTGAGTTCAAGAGGAACTGAATCGGCGGGATTCCACCTGTAGTTTGAACCGTGAAGGAATAGGACTGATTGAGGCACGCATTGGGCCAGGTGGCCGAACTGGTAATCGTGACGGGTTCCGCGATGAGAAGTGTATAGGAGGTTCGTGCGGTTTGAGGCGGATTAGCGGAGTCGGTGGCCTTTATGCTGAAACTATAGGAACCGTCCGTTGTCGCAATACCGCTCAGCAGCCCAGACGAGCTTAAGGTCCATCCGGGAGGTAGCGAGCCGGCGCCGAGCGACCAGGTGACATTGCCGGTGCCGCCAGCAGTGGTGAATTGCTGCTGGTAATTCACGCCGCGGGTGGCACCGAGTCCCAGATTTGAGGGCGAAATGGATAGCGGTTGGATGACACCGCTTACGTTCAGGTAATACTGCATGTCTGGACGGGCGTCACCTCGCCAGTCGAACACGTGAACGTAAAAAGTCGTCTGCGTAGTGGAAGAACCAGGAACCTTGAAATCCAGCGCAGAATCGAGAGTCGTGCTGTCCAGGTCGTCATTCAAGCAAGTTGAATTGTAATTCGGCTGGCCACAGGAAGAGTAGCGCTGCCCGTTACTATCCACGATTTCCAGAACGCTGTCCAACGTATCGACGCCCCAGGATCGTTGCGCGAATGTCTCCACGTGAACAGAGCTTCCACCGGTTGCGACCAGCTTATAAAAGTCGGTATCCGGATTTGGAGTGGCCGCGTTTATCGGATCAATATAGGGACTGATAGAAAGCGGCGTCGGCGTCGGGAGACTCGCGCTGTTCCCAAGGGGGGTGGCGGTGGCGATGGAATCATTGCGACCGAGGCCGGAGCGAATCTGGATGAAATCGTTGGCGTTTGCCTTCTGCGGAGGATTGCCGGAATCGGTTCCCGTTGCAACGAAGTTATAGGTGCCGATTTGTGTCGGAGTGCCATCAATAAAGCCCGTGGTGGGGTCGAAATTGAGGCCAACGGGCAACTGGCCGGAAGAAATGCTCCAAGTGTACGGTGGTGTGCCTCCGGATGCCGGAATTTGCGAATGATAGAGCACGCCGACGGGCGCGGGAGAAAGCGGGTTCCCCAGGACGTTCAGTAAGGTCGGAACGACATTCAGGGTCGCGGGTTGCGTCAAAACGTAGGGTGGGTTTCCGGAGTCTGTTACCTGAAGCGCAAAACTCGATGAACCCAGTTGGGTTGGCGTGCCGACGAGGTTGCCGGCCTGCGTCAGGGTCAAGCCGGGAGGCAGAGAACCAGAGGCGAGGGTCCACGTATACGGAAAGTAGCCGCCGATAGCGCCATAGCCAGAATTGTAGGATTGGCCAATGTAAGCTGGGGCAAGGTTTCCGACAATTTGCAGTTGTTGGGCGACGGTCAAAATTCCCTGGCTGGAGTCAGTCTCAACAGTAGCGCTGGAATCGCTTACCGAAACAGAATATTGAAAGCCGCCGAAATCGGTGGGTGTGCCAGTAAGTTGCCCCGAGGCGGCATTCAGTGTCAGGCCCGTGGGCATGTTTCCCGAAATAGACCAATGCAGCGGGGGTGTTCCATTGACGGCGGCAAACGAGTCGAGGTAAGCGAGATTTTGGCTGCCATTTTTGAGGCTAGCTTTGGTCAAGGCGAGATGCGTATCAACGACAATGGAAACATTCATCGTGGAGGTTTGAGGAAGGGTGTAATCCTGCGCCTGGATCGTAAAGTTGTAGGTGCCGGCTTGGGTCGGCGTTCCGGAGAGCACGGCGGAGTTTGAAGTCTGCAAGGAAAGACCTGGGGGCAACTGCCCTGAGATAACTGTCCAACTGGAGATGGCGCCGGATGACTGGGCGGTGAAAGTGATCGAGTAGGGAGCATTGAGATGGGCGGTCGCAGGATTGACGGAAGTGATCGTCAGCTTGTTCCACGCTATAAACGAAAACTGTTTGGAGCTGCTTGTTTTCGCGTCAGCAGCTTGGATCGTGGCGGTTGTGATGGGAGTGCCCGGGACAGGCGTACCGGAAATAATGCCACTGGAGGGATCCAAGGAAAGCCCAGAAGGCAACTGGCCAGACAAAATGGTCCAGGTAAGGGGACCAGAATTTCCCTGGGCCTGGAGTGGGAGATCGAAAGGAACCGTCAGGACACATTGAACGTTGGAACTCGTGGTGATGGTAATCGATTCGGCGGGAGGAGGTGGTGGCGGTGGCTGCGTTACAGAACTTCCGGAACCGCCACCACAACCCGCCACGATCGACAGGAGAGTCAGAGCGAAAAGAAGCCTGCGTAATTTCGTTACCGGCCTCACGACAACTTCTCAGCGAAGCGCAACCGGCGTGGTCCTAGGAATAAAAAGGGAGGCTGCCTCAATTGCACTTCTCCATCTTCGAATAGATCAAACCGGGGTGGCGTCTGGTTGAGAATAATGTTGATGTTGCTGAGTTTCTGACCCGCCTGAACAACCAGGGAACCTTTGACGGAAGGATCGTCGAATGCGGATTCGTTTGGGTGCCAGTACTCGAAGGCACCATAGGTGAGAGCGGGCGGATCAAGGGGACCCACACTGGACCCGCCTGTAAAGGAGGCATCAATGTTCTCGGTCTGCACCGTGTAAGTGCCCGGGGTCACAGGAATCTCGTAATAACCGATCAGCGCGGGATTTCGACTGCCGAGGGAACTTCCGCCAGTGTTGTCACCCGTAATTGCCTGACCGGGATTGCCTGTGAACTCGAAGCCGGACACCACCGAAGACGCGATCCGCTGGGATTCATTCACAGGAGTAGAAGGATCATCCACGCGGCGAGCGATCACGTTCAAGCCCTGAACATGAGTGATTCCATCGGAGAAAAAGATGAACCCGCTGATGGTGCCAAAACTGGAAGCGTAAGTGGAATTCGGGTAGAGCTTGGAAATCCACGCCACGTCATCGGGGGCAAGTATCGGAAGTCCCGCGGATTTTCTGGATTGGCAGAACTCCACGGGAAACATGAGAGGCAGCCCCGCCAATTCGTCGAGGGGACAATTGCCTGCGAAGCCGCTCTGATAGAGATCGAGGTTGATCTGGGAATGGCCTAAACCTGAAAAATGCCCCATCTCGTGCGTAATGGCCTCGTCGAACTGGTCTGCGGTCAATTCATAATTTTTATTGGTTGGGTCGCTTATGCCATCCTGGAACTCGCCGTTCAGAAAAACAAACGCCGTGAGGATGTGGCCCGCTATTGGGTCAAGTTTGCAAGTGCCCGAAAAGCCGATGACCAGTGGATCGAATCCCAGGGCGCGAAGGAGAGATCCGTCCGCATCGAAAATGACCGGGTTTTGGGAGCCGCTGTTGCAGGTGCCCATAACCGCGTTGAAATCCTGAATTGTTTTCACGTCGCCGTTGGAGGAGAGACCGGGAGCCGTGATCTTGCCTGCGTAAGAGTAGGAGATCGAGGTGGTCGGAACCGATTGCCAATTCTGAAACATGCTCTGCACGCGGGCGAGTCCCTGAGAATTGTCGATCACCGTGACACCCGCAGGTGTCACACTGAGAGGGCCGCCATCCACCGTGTATCGAATGGGGGTGGACACATTCCAGACAAAAGCCTGGCCGGGATTCTGCGCCGCACTGCCCGTAACAATTAAGGGGCCACCGGCCTCCAGATAGCCTGCGGAGAGAAACACCGAAAGAAACATCGAGAAAACCCGCCGAATCATTGGGGCACCGCCGCAAGGGCCTGGACAGCGGCCTCGAATGAATCAAGAGAGGCTTTTCCGCCTGCACCGGCCAACAGTTGCCGAACCGGATTGGACAGCGCGATGCCACGGGATGTAGCTTTCTCAGATACCTGGTTAAACAAGCCAAGGTTTCCCCGGCCGTTGACTACGTAGCGAGCGCCTTTTTGATCGCGTATGACACGGAACCGCCCTTGTTCCAGCCCAACCGGACTTGTCAGTCCGTACCGGGAGACTGGGTTCAGGAAAAACACGACTTCACCGGCACCCTTGTAGTGCGCCAAAACTGAGGCATCGCGCGCGTCCCACACAAACTGCCGAAAAGTCAGCGTGCCGCCAGCGCTGCCTTTAAGTACCTTCGAAACCGAGAGAGAGACCAGAACTGTTTGAAGGTTAGGAAACTGCGGATGCGGCTCGATCGTGGCGGAGATCACCTGTCCACGGACAATGTTCTCGGCGCTCTGAACTAACTGATCCAGATCGGCTTGCGCCGTCGATCCTCCCCCCTGTGAAAAGGCTGGAGGTACCAGGAAGAAAACAGCAATGAAGACGACCGGCAGGACGCGATAACGAAACGAGTCAAAGAAAGTTGACATCGGGCACACCAAAGTCTTCACGTGCGCCGTGAAGACTCCCAGTTCAGGTTTTAAGGAGTAATGCTCGCGAAACTTTAAACAAAGATTACCGGGTTGTCAAATGGGAGATTCTGGTCGATCCGATAGACCGTCCCCCCCACTCGATGCGCTTTGGTGTGGCCGAGGGAGGCGAATGGTGTACACGTTTCAGGTTGCGAGCAAGACTGGGCGGAGCAATGTTCTGGACAATTCTGAGCGGGTTGGGCATCCTTTGGCTATCGGTACCCCGGCTCCGTTCCCAGGCGCGACGGCTTAATAGAGAAAGCGAAAACCATGAAACCAATCTCTTGGTTAGGAATACTTCTGATTGTTCTTGGCGGGCTGGCGCTGGCTTACCAGGGGTTTGATTACACCCGTCAGGAAAAAGTGCTTGACGTGGGCCCGATTCACGCAACCGCGGAAGAGCAGAAGCACGTTTCGATTCCTCCAGTGCTCGGCGGATTGGTCCTGGTAGGTGGCATCGCGCTGGTGATTATTGGGGCGCGGAAGAAATCTTAGCCGGAGAATGGGATTTTCCACACTCTCACTAGCTGAACGTGAAGTTTTTCATCACCGAAACAACTTTGGAAGGTACCAGCGCGTGTAGGTGGCTATTCCCAGGAGAATGACGATCCACCAAGCCGCCAGGACAATCCGCATCCACAATTTGTAACGCGTAAGCCGCAGCCTTTCCGGCATGAGAGTGGTGCCCGCCGCGAGCAGGATGTACAAGCCTGCGCATTCAACTACGGTTCCGAGGGCCGCATGCGCGGTGGCCACGGCGTAGAAAGAATTGCCGAGCTTCAAGGGAATCCTTGGACTGACCTGACGGCGAAACGAGGGGAGCATCGCGAGTGCGATGACTACGGGGTTAAGCAGCACGATGATCGATTGGCACCACGCGTGCGCCTGAAACTTTCTCATGCGTGCGAGGAGCGCGCCGACCAAGAGCGCTAAACCCATCGCGAACTCGAGAAGTAGGATGAGATCTGCGTGGAGTGGGGCTGCTGTTCCAAGGAAGCCTTCGTTCAAGTTGTTGTCCTCCTATTCCCGAAACTCCCCGCGCAAGGCTCCGCCCGGATGAATTCTCAAAGGAACTCAGGCATAAAGCTGTTTAATTTCTGGATGCAGGCCCGAATTGGCGCATTCTATCCCGGGCCGTTTACGCCGCTGAGGAATCCACCCAGGTGGCCGGTCAGCGCGATGATGGCGACAGCCATGATCTCGATCCACAAACGATAGGTCGGCGGCCTTTGCGCGCGCTTGCGGGCGCGAAAATGGGCGGCCCAAATCACCCAGATCAGCAGGCTCGACGTCCAGGCGAGGACCATGTGTTCCAGAAGGATGCCCTTCAATTTCTGCCCTTCCAGTGCGAATCGCCAGGCGAGGAAACCTGTTGCCAGGGTTGGGATGGTTGAAATGGCCGCCGCGAGGAAGTTGAAATAGGCCGCTTCCGCCAGGCCGCGGCGCTTCGAACATTGGCTGATGAAATCGAACGCGGCGCCGGTGATCAGTAGCGCGATTGGGAAATGAATCAGCACCACATGCTGGGCGTGCTTTGCGAGCAATGTGTTGTTGATGTCGAAGGGATTCAGGCTCATTGACTGCTCACTTGACCACGACAGTCGCGGTCATTTTCGGGTGGATGGAGCAGAAGTACGGATACGTTCCGGCCTTGGTGAAAGTGAAGGAGAACTTTTCATCGGTATCGAGAACCTTGGATTTGAAGACGCTGTCCGTGCTAACGACGGTGTGCGGGATGTCGTCGTGATTGACCCATGTGACCGTGGTTCCGGGCGCTACCGTTAACGTGGCCGGGCCGAAACTGAAATTGTCGATTTTCACTTCCGCGGTCGTGGCTTGCCGAGGATTGGCCGCAACTCCCCGCGCGGCTGCCAGCATCGCGATCATCATCATGGCCGTGGCCATATAACCTAAAACCCATATCGTTTTGCTGCTCATTCTTTCTTTGTGTCCTTTTCTGATTTATCCGAAAGAAATCTTTCGTCTCGGAACACTTTCGCTCTTTGCACAGGTTCGGTCCGTGTCGGAGGCGACCTGCAATAGGTAGACAGTTTCAGACGGGAGAATATTCCCGTGGGCTGGATCTTTTGGTTGAACCGAATGCCAGTCGCGAGAAAACGCGACCCAAACTGGCACGGGTTTTTGGACGGTCAGCGCGTTGCGGGTTGCAGCCATGTGAACACGCCGTGTCTGGCCAGCCACGAAACTCCCGGCGTGGCCTAAAACTAAGTCCTGCATTATCAATGCAATGGATGTGGGTGCCTACCTGCGATTGGCTACTGCGAAGAGTTGCACAGCCCAGCTGCAGCTCGGGAGAACACACATGGAAACGTTGCTTGGATTCGCTGGAGTGGTCGTCATCACGATGCTGGCGCTATTTGCGGCGCTGGCCCTGCAGACCGCGCTTCTTCACCTCACGATCCGGCTAATGCAGCCGGCTACCGCGGACCGCCGCCCGATGCGTGTGGCGGTTGCCCACGGCACGCGGATGGTGGCGCGCGCGTTTCAGATGCAGCGGTAGTTTCACGGAGAGTTTCCGGCACGACACCTGAAACTGGGCGCGGTTCGCTCCTCGCGCGGTTGCCGGAAGAAGGGAAAAGGGGGAAAGGACATGCTGGCACTGAAATATCTTCTGATGATCCTCGGAGTCGGCCTTTTCGGCAGCTCGGGGATTCTGGTCGCGTACGACATTTACATCGCCGCAAGGCTCAGGTGGCTGCTTGGGCAAACCAGTGGGGAACCACGGATGGAGACGGTGCAGCGCAAGGCGGCGCGCCCTTTCGGGCGGGTACGCTGTATCGCGGCGCGAATTGGAGTGACGCCGCAGGTGGGTGACGTAGTGCTGTTTGACATACGGAAACAGCTATACATGACTTCGGCGGCGCTCGGAACGAAAGCGGGCAAGCGCCCGTAATTGAGGATTTCGGAGAGGCGGTACGAGCAAGGCCGCCTCTCAGGAACACCGGCCAATACCCCTGCGGGTGGCCCGGATCGCGTCGCTGGAGGAGTAGCCATGAGCAAAAAGACAAGCACCGCCGCGCTTGATTCCTTTCGCAAAGGGCAGCTCCGAAACCAGCGCCGCGCTCCGCGCCACCCGGCCGGCGAGGAAAGAAGCAATGAAGTAAGGAAGCAACGAAGCAATGAAACAATGAAACATCACGAGAGTTTGGACAGGCGCAGATTGTGGTTCGACGGGAGGATGTCATGAAGAGGAACGCCATCACTGGAGCAGCAGGGAAGTTTCGCGTGATTCTGCCGGTGATTTTGCGGATTACCTTCTGCCTGGCGATGTGGACCCTAGGCGCAATGACGATGACGATCGCTGAGGCACAGACGCGAGAGCAACGGGTGGTGCAGGTGATTCCCGTGGACCGCGCGCGAGTGGAAAACCTGCACCGGTGGGTGGACGCCGGCCATGATGCTTGGTGCCGCAATCCCCAGCTTGTGGCCGCGATGACGCTGCGCCAGGTTGCGCCGGAATTTTCGAATTATGATTTCGAGTTGGCTTCGCTCACTGCTGTCGACGAGAAAATTTCCCCGGCCCAGGCGATTTACACTTTCCATTCTATCGACGGGCATACAACCTATCGCATTACCCTGCAACGCTTTCACTGGCAGAACAAAATCACGGCTTCGCTCGACGAGCGGATTTGGGTTCCCGTTCGCACCGAAAAGATTACGCGCGACTCGCTCGATTGAGGACTGCGCCAATGGCTTCCACCAAACAGACAAAACATAGCATCCCTCTACTTGACCCGCCGGGCGGCCCTGACCACGCCGTCCGGCACCCTTTTGAGCAGGCAAAGATTCAGTGCGCGAACCCGGTCCTGCAGGCAATTTCGCGAAGGGTGGTAGCATCTATCTGAAGGAACTTCGAGAGGTGAGGATTGCGGCGAACGGCGGCGGCAATTGTTGTTTGGGCGATGACGATTGGGGCGGGAGTTGCGCAGGCGCAGGCTCCCTCGTGCGCGGATTTGCGCGCACAGAAAGAAAAAGTTTACGGATTTCACCTGACGCAGTTGAATGAAACGCAGATTGACGCGAAGAGCAAAGAGATTGACGCCTACTGGAAGCGCCTTCAATCTGCGGGTCCCGAGGGCGTCAGCTGCCTGAAGGAGATGCTTGCGGCGGAGAAGACCGACCACATTTTTCAGTTCGATGCCGCCTCGTTTCTGTTTCAGCTGGATAAATCGCCGGAGTCGCTGAATCTGGTCAAAGACTCGATCGTGCAGACCGATTTTCAGGAGACTGACCCGGCGAATTACCTCTCACTAGCTCTCGATCTGGGACAGCGCGGCGTGAATATCCAATCCCTTGCGGCCAGGCTGCTGCTCTTTCCGAATGCGATCATTCATATTTCCGAGCACTCCCTCGATCTCGATTCGGATACCGCGGCGCTCTTTTTGTACGGCAGCATGGATTCCACGAAGGCCAGCAAGGCGTTGATTGCGCAGCTGCAGGCGCAGGAACAGTTCGTGCGCGCGGCTGCGGCGCATCTGCTTGCCGAGGAGATGACCGAGGAAGCGTTTCGCACGCTCAGCGCGTGGGGGGGCCTCGCGGAAATTAAGGAAGACTATCGCCGCAACGACATTCAGGCGATGATGAAATACCAGGCGCCGGATCCGGCGGAGTTCGCCAACCCGAAATGGACTCGTGAGCAGGTTCTGCAAATCATCGCCGGGCTGCCACACACGCGGAAAGAGTTCGACGATGTGATGAGCACGCGGGGCGCGGAGTTCGACCGGCAGATGCGAGAGAAAAAGCCGTCGCAGGAGGAACTCGCCAAAGCTGTCGCCGAGAGCGAGCCTATTTACGGAATCACGGACCGAACTGCGTTTCAGAACAGCGCGGTCTCGACACTGAAGGCCGAGGACTTCGACACCCTTCGGGAAGCGCGGCGTAAAGCGCTCTACAACATTTCCGACGAGAGTCTTTCCGAGTATCTGGCATACACGCAGGTGATGATCCGGCTGCTGAACCGGCTGGATCTGTACAAGGATTACCGCGCTCACTGAGGTGGAATCGGTGGGGCGTGGTGCGGCGGAGCGAGAGTGCAATCTTTCGGGAAAACTTACAGGAGAATATTTTCAGCGCGGTTTCTATTCCCGTGGGTGTTAATTCCAATCGCCGTTTTGGCGGCGATGGGCTACTTCTCGATGCCTGCGTTGGCCGATGGCGACGCGATCTTGCGGGAAACTGCGCGGAAACTGGCGGAACGCGTCGGCGCGATTCCCGGGCTGCGCGGCGCGTTGCGGCTTGAATGGCATCCGGATGCAAAATGGCCCGAGGGAGAAAGTAATCACTGGCAAGAGACACTTCGGAGTGAATTTGAAAAACGATCTTTGAATTTGACGGAAGATGCGGGAGCGCCCACGCTCGATGTCTTTGCGGCGGAAACTCCAACGGAGGTCGTTCTGACCGCGAAGACGCGCGTAGCCGATCGCGATGAAGTCCGAATTGTTGCCGCCGACCGGGCGCTGCTTCCGCCTGGCTCGCTGCCCGTGGCGCCGGTCCGGTTGGAACGGCAGATGATTTACGCGACCCCAGACCGCATTCTCGATGCTTCTTCTTTTTCGAATGGCGCTGAGGGAGGGCTGGTGCTTCTGCTTTATACGAATTTCGAAATTGTGGCTTTGCGCGTGGATACTAAAGGCAGCGTGAAACAAAGTGTGTCACTGAACTCTGCGAACTTGAAAACATCGCGCGACCCTCGCGCGGAGATGACGCCGCGGGGAAACATTGTTTCTGTCGAGCTTTCGGGAAAGGCTTGTGAGTTTTCGTGGGAGTCGCCCGCCGACGTGAAATGCCACGCGGAGAAGTCTGCTGCCCCGGATAGATCCGTCTGGCGTGGGGCGACGCTGCTGACTTCGCCGTGCGATGGGAGCAATTGGAAATTGCTGAGTTCCGGAAGCGAACCCAACACGAGGGAAGTCCTGCAAGTGGTTCCGGACGGACCGCTGCGGGAAAGCAGCGCTGCAGTGTTGAGCGAGTTTCCCGGGCCGATACTCAGCACCAACGGGGAGCAAAATCCCAGCAGCGCGCTGGTGGTCGCCCGAAATTTGCGAACAGGAAACTATGAGATTTACAAAATTACACTGGCTTGCGGGAATTAGCGCCGCGATTGTCGCGCTTGCCTGCCTCGGTGCGCAGGCCGCACCTCCACGGTATGGCGGCACGCTGCATGTGAGGCTGCGCGTCGCAAGCTTCTCGCTCGATCCGCGCGACTGGACACCCGGGTCGCTATCTTCGGCGGCAAGCGAAAAACTCGCGAGCCTCGTGTACGACCGGCTGGTCACGCTGGATGATTACGCCAGGTTTCAGCCCGCGCTGGCAACGGAATGGACGCACGACGCGGCCAGCAGGAACTGGCAATTCAAACTGCGGTCCGGCGTGCGCTTCTCCGATGGCTCGCTGCTCACTCCGGCCGACGCCGTTGCGTCGCTGCAAGTCACTTTAGGCAAGGGGTTCGAAGTGACCGCGACTGAAAATGGGTTTGCCATACGTGCCGCGCATTCCGCTCCCGATCTTCTCGAGCAGTTGGCCTCCGGCAGGAATTTTATATTTCGCCGGCATCCCGACGGCACGCTTTTGGGAACCGGCCCTTTTTTCGTGGCGGAATCGACGACGGCTATGCCATCGGAGACAAATTCCACAGCGATCAAGCCCACAAGAATAAAATTTCAGGCGAATGAGGGAGTGTGGTCGGGACGTCCCTTTGTGGATTTTGTGGAAGTCATCCTGGGGGAACCACCCCTACGGCAGCTTCTCGACCTGCAAGTGGGCAAAGCGGACATCGCGGAAATCGCGCCGGATCTGGTTCGCAAAGGCCGGCAGGAAGGCCTGCGCATCTGGAATTCCGCGCCGCAAACGCTGGTCGCGTTGCGATTTGATGATGCGCTCGCTGCTCCGGCATCCGACCAGCTTCGGGAAGCGCTGTGGCTGGCGCTGGACCGCGACACCATGGCCAACGTGTTGCTGCAAAGGGAAGCACAGCCCGCCGATTCTCTTTTGCCGCGGTGGCTATCGGGATATGCTTTCCTATTCGAGAGTTCGATGAACTTGCAACGCGCCAGGGAGCTGCGTGCCGCTTTACCAGCGGGGGTTCCAGGCGCGACTCAGCCTTTGCGATTGCGTGTGGATGCTCCGGGTGATCTTTTCAAGCTGATGGGGGAACGCGTGGCTGTGAATGCGCGGCAAGCCAATTTACTGGTGCAAGTCGCATTGCCAGCGAGTGCGAACAATCCCGCGGTTGTGGCAAGCGGATTGCACCTCGTCGCCTGGCATTACGATTCGCTTTCACCGCGCGCGGAGCTGGAGACTTTTGTTAAGCAATTGCTTGACAGGGGAGATTTGCGCGCTAACACGACTGATCCCGAGCAGTTATTCGAGCAGGAACGCCGGTTGCTAGAAGAGCGCCACATCCTGCCGCTGGTGCTGCTCCCAGAGTATGCCGGCGTCCGCGCAAACGTGCACAATTGGAATGCATCGGCGTGGGGCGATTGGCGGCTGGCCGACGTGTGGCTCGATTCCGAGGATCCCATAACAACGAAACCGCCAACAGGCCCGCAGAAAAATAGTTCGACGGCTCGCAGTCCGGGAGCAAGACCATGACTTTCCGCACCAAGGTATTCCTGATTTTCCTGATCACCGTGCTGGCCTCCGTATCGCTGGTGGCCTATGGTGTGACTTTCTACACGCAGCGCGCGTTCGAACAGATGGACGCGCAGCGCACGCACGCGCTGGAAGTGCAGTTCGGGAAGGAGTTTGCGCAGCGAGGGGAAACGATTGTCCAGCAGGTGGAAAACATCACCAACGCGGACGTGACCGTGCGCATGGTTCTCGATCTTGCCCGGCCCAACGCCGATGCTTCCCTCTACCTGCACGATGCCAACGGTGCGGCGCAAAGCCACGGCCTCGATTTTGTGGAGTTCGTGAATTCGGATGGCACGCTGGTTTCCTCCGCGCAATATCCCGCGCGCGTCGGCTACAAGAACGAATGGGTCACTTCTGCAAAAAACTGGGATGCCACCGGCGCATTCCTGAAGCGTGAAGAGCTTCCGGACAACGCGGCGCTTTCGCTGACCGCCGTGCGCACGCAGACCGTTGGCAACAAAACGATCTACATCATCGGCGGGCGGCGCCTGGACCAGAATTTCCTCGCATCGCTGGAGCTTCCCGAAGGCATGCGGGCGCTGCTTTACAGGAATCTGGAACCCACCTTCGTTGCATCGGCGCTTACCGACGCGAACGGCGGCGTCCAGCAGGCGGAGACCTATCGATCCTTGATCGAGCAGATTCAGAAGCAGCCGCAGGATCTGATCAAGACAATCTCGTGGAACCATGATCCAGCCAGCGCTGAGACGTTTCACGCCATGCCGCTCAAGGGCCGCAATGGCGAGTTGCTGGGCGTGCTGCTGCTTGGCAGTTCGGCGAAAGAATTGGTGTTGCTCAAGCGCGAAATCTTGAAGATCGCCGCCTTTGTCTCCCTGGCCGCGCTGGTGATTGGTTTGCTCCTAAGTTGGTGGATTTCGCGACGCATTACGCGGCCAGTGGAGGAGCTTGCCAAGGGCGCGCGCGACGTGGCTTCCGGGCGGTGGGACACGAAGATTGACGTGAAGGGGAGCGACGAGATAGGGCAACTCGCGAGCGCCTTCAATGAAATGACCAGCACGCTGGCAGCCCAGAAAGAAAAACTAGTGCAAACCGAGCGGGTTGCAGCTTGGCGCGAACTGGCGCGACGGCTCGCACATGAGCTGCGCAATCCGCTCTTCCCGCTGCAGATCACGGTGGAAAACTTGCAGCGAGCCCGGCAGCTTGGCCCGCAGCAGTTTCAAGAAGTTTTCACCGAGGCGACCGCCACGCTGAAGGCAGAGTTCGCCAATTTGAACAGCATCGTCACCCGCTTCAGCGATTTTTCCAAAATGCCCGCGCCGGAATTTTCCAAGGTAAACGTGAATGAAGCCCTGCGCGATGCCATCCGGTTATTCGAGCCCCAATTCACCGCGGTGGGCAAGCCGCACATTGGCACGGAATATTTCTTGAGTGATTCGCTGCCGGAAATTGATGCGGATTCGGACTTGTTGCACAAGGCATTCCAGAACCTGGTATTGAACGCCATGGATGCCATGCCTGCCGGCGGCACGTTATCGCTGCGCTCCCGCGATGGCGGAGAAACCGTGCTCATCGAAGTCTCCGATACCGGAAAGGGTTTGACGCCGGAAGAGTGTTCGCGGCTGTTTACGCCGTACTACACGACGAAGCAGTTGGGGACCGGCCTGGGGCTCGCAATCGTGCAGTCCGTCGTCAGCGATCATCACGGCACGATTTCCGTTTCCAGCGAAGAGGGCCACGGCACTACATTTCGCATTGAATTGCCGAAACGCCAGGGCGGCGCCGCGCTCAAACAGAAAGCAGAGGCAAAACCCGCGGAGAAGGAGTCGGAGCGCGCCGCAACTGCGACGGATTAGCTCCCCACACAAGGACCAACTTGTCACGCAAAGCCCACTTGTTGCTGATTGACGACGATCCGAACACATTGGCTTCTTTGGCGCGGGCATTCCGTCTGGCCGGACACGAAGCCACGGTTTGCGACAATGCTTCGCGCGCGGTGGATTTGGTGCGAGGTGAGCATTTCGACCTGATCCTTTCGGACGTGGTGATGCCCGGGAAGAGCGGCATGGAACTGCTCGAAGACTTGAAGAAGGCCGGCGTGCAGACACCCATCGTGTTGATCTCGGGACAAGCGAATATCGAAATGGCTGTTAAGGCAACTCGGCTCGGGGCGCTGGATTTTCTGGAAAAGCCGTTGAGCACGGACAAGCTGCTGCTCACTGTCGAAAATGCACTGAAGCTTTCGCGCTTGGAAGATGAAAACCGTGAATTACGTCATCGACTTGGAAAGCACGAACTGGTCGGCTCCGGCCCAGCGATGAAAAAGCTGATGGCGCAGATTGAGCGCGTGGCGGCGAGCGAAACGCGGGTGTGCATCCTCGGCGAAACCGGCACCGGGAAAGAACTGGTGGCGCGAGCGATTCATGAAAAGTCGCCGCGGCGTGAGAATGCGTTCATCACGCTCAATTGCGCGGCGGTCCCCGCGGAATTGATTGAATCGGAACTCTTCGGCCACGAAAAAGGCTCTTTTACGGGAGCGGCGGGACGCCACCTGGGAAAATTCGAACAGGCCGAAGGTGGCACGCTTTTTCTTGACGAAATTGGCGACATGCCTCTTTCCATGCAGGCCAAGCTGCTGCGCGTGCTAGAAGAAGGCGAGGTCGAGCGCGTCGGCGGAGAGAAACCGATCAAGGTCAACGTCCGCGTGATTGTCGCAACGCACCGCAATCTGGAAGAACTCGCTAAGAAGAACGAATTTCGCCCTGACCTGTTTCATCGTATCTATGTTTTCCCGTTGTTCCTGCCTCCTTTGCGCGAACGTGCCGAGGATTTTCCGGATCTGGTCGAGCACTTTGCGCGCCAGGTGGCTGCACAAAACGGCTGGAAAGAAAAACTTTTTTCTACGGAAGCGATTGCCGCGCTGCGAAAATATTCCTGGCCGGGGAATGTCCGCGAATTGCGGAACATCGTGGAGCGCCTGGTGCTGCTCGCAGCGGAAGACACGATCAGCGCCGAAGAGGTCCGGATGGTGCTGCCCGGCGGAGAAACTGCAAGTTCCGGCGGCAAGACGGAAACGGGGCAGGGAACACTGCTCGAGCGCACCGAAGCGTTCGAGCGCGAAGTCCTGCTAGGTGAAATTCGCCGCCATAATTTTCACATGACCAATGTTGCGCGCGCCCTCGGCCTCGAACGCAGCCACCTGTACAAAAAGTGCCAGCAGCTCGGCATCGATTTGCAGTCACTCCGCAAACCCGAGTAGTAAATACATAATCCAGCGCCGCACAAGCTCCCGTATCTCATTGATAAAAATAATGTTACTGCATAAATCCGATTTCACTTGACAAATTACATATTGCTATATAGAAATAGCATATCGCAATACACCGAAAGGCGGCCCACCATGACTCTCGGAGACAAACTTCGCTCCCTTCGGGCCATTGAGGGTTCTTTGCGCGGCTTTGGGCGGCCGATGACGCAGGCCGAGCTTGTGGAGGCCATGAAAGAAGAGTTGGGGCGTGGGCTGAGCCAGGCATACGTTTCACAGCTGGAGAGCGGAGCGCGGCCACACATGACCAACACTTCGCGTGAGCTTCTGGCACGCTTTTTCCGCGTCTACCCGGGTTTCCTGGTGGACGACCCCGAAGGGTATTCGCGCGAGCTGCAATCCGCGCTTCGCATGACGGATTCGACGGTCGATGCCTGGCTGTACGCCGGCGCCGACCAATTCAGTTCGGATCCCGAACTCGAGAAGGCGCTTCTTGCCATCGCGGAGCATCCGGATTCTCGCAGCGCGCTCATGCTCCTTGGCGAAATACTTCGCACGCCCGGCCTGGCCGAGCGACTGAGCGAAGTCCTGCAACCTTCGGCGATCACTGGCTCCGGCCATCCACCGCCAATTCCTTCACAGAACTAACCCCTGAGGGCCAACGCACGGTTCGTCTGAGCGACGGGGTGTCGCTTCGCGAGGTGTCGTATGACTTGGTCTGACTTCTATCTCTTCTGCTTTCTAGTGGGCTTCTCGCTCAGCGTGCTGTCGTTTCTCGCGGGGGCTGTGCACCTGCATCTCCCCCTCAAATGGCATCTGCCGTTTCATGGCGGGCATCACGGAG
>Ga0210406_10001037_pt1 | contig 35463 bp, 30 predicted proteins | sample IncBWC30MmetaG_FD_155454 | JGI IMG/M metagenome (GOLD analysis project Ga0210406, IMG submission 155454) | Forest soil microbial communities from Barre Woods Harvard Forest LTER site, Petersham, Massachusetts, United States - Inc-BW-C-30-M | ecosystem: Environmental > Terrestrial > Soil >... | reverse complement strand
CGGCGATTAGATCCCTTTTGGTCGATACGCATTGAAGCGATTATTGCAGTGTAATATTATGACAGCTTGCGGACGAAAACGAAATGTTTTTCGATCCGTCGTGATCGAGGCTCGCATCGAAAGTAGGCTGGCCGCCATCCTCGCGGCTGATGTCGCCGGTCGTATCGTCAAGACAGCGGTGACGGTGCCCTGGTCGGATTTGCGAGCGTTGTCGACGCCACGCGCTGCGCCATGGAAATCCAGCGCGCTATGGCCGATTCGCAATCCCGACGATCGCCGTATTGAGTTCCGCATCGGCATCAACGTGGGCGACATAATCGTCGACGCTTGTGCGACTGTGAATGCTGGCAAGGAGCATTTTCGGAAGTCGCCGGACAAACTCACGTTTGAGCATGTGCGCGACACACAGCGTCAATTCGTTTACACGCATCCCTGGCCGTCCACGACCTGGTCATTCGGGACAATCGGTGCACGATGCACCGTGGAACCGAGTTCGACGACCTGCGGGCGGCAGACACTGGTGAGAAAATGATCATCAATCCGGGCAGTGTCGGATTGCCGGCCTACGAGGATCCGTCCCCGCCTGCACATGTTTCCGAGTCGGGGAGCCCCGCCGCCAACTACGCCGTGCTACAGCTTAGTGGGGATCAAGCCAGTGTTGAGCACATCGCTATCCCCTACGACCATGCCGCTGCAGCACGGCGCGCGGAAGAAAATCAGAGTCCTGCCTGGGCGCATTTCCTCTCCACGGGATTTGCGCGAAACCTTGCGAACTTAGCGTGAGGCCGACCGTCCTTATCAATCACTCTGATGCGCCTCCATAACTGGGTAGGCCATCAGCCTGCTCAAACTAGCACACCCGGGCTGTGATGAGTTGTCAGCGAATATCGCGCGCACCTAACCGGTTGTGCGTTCGATCACCCTCTTTTTATTAGCCGTGAGACGCGCGAACGCAACGTCATACTCGGTCGATATCAATTGATGTGCGGGACAGCGGGAGAAGGGCGAAGGCTCGCTTGGGGACGCGGATCCGCGTGCAAGAAGTTCGGCGTTGCGGCTGGACATAACCCGCACATTGGCGAAGCAACGCTTGGGGGCGCTCAGGTGCACAAACTTTGTGCACGGCAAATCGCGCGTTTGCACGGCGCTTGCATGCATGGATGTCGCGGCAGGCCCTAGCCATTGGGCACGCGGAACGACTCCATGAACCTTCTCAGCCTTGATATCCGCATGCTGCGATCGCTGATATCGGTCGCCGATACGGGCAGCGTCACCGAAACCGCCCGCCGGCTCGGCCGCTCGCAACCCGCGATCAGCCTGCAGATTCAAAGACTTGAAGATATTACCGGCAAGGCTCTGTTCCATCACGAGGGCCGCCGCATGCAGCTTACTCCTGACGGCGACATGGTCTTGGCCTACGCCAAATCCATATTGCGCCTGCACGACGAACTTCTGTCGCGGCTATCTTCACCGGAGGTCCAGGGCCATGTCGTGCTCGGCACGCCCGACCTCTATGCCGCCTACATGCTGCCGTCGATCCTCGCGGTATTTAAAGAGACATTTCCACGGATCCAAGTCGAGTTGCGCTGCGCGCTATCCACACCGACCGTGGACCGCGTGCAAAAGGGCGAAGTCGACATCGCGCTCGTCACTCGCATGAACAATTTCACTGGCGGCTTGGTCGTGCACCAGGAACAGCTGGTATGGATCGTCGGCGAGCACTCGCAAGCCCATTTCGAGGATCCTGTGCCGCTCGCTTTGCTGCCGCCGGGCAACATCTATCGCGAGCACGCGATAGAGCACATCGAGCGCGCCGGACACAAATGGCAGATCGCCTGCGTCAGCGAGAGTGTGGGCGGCCTGCAGGCCGCCGTATTTGCAGGCATGGCGGTTACGGTTCTCTGCCGGTGCGCGCTGGTGCCAGGGATGCGCGAACTTGCACCGAGCGAAGGTTTTCCGACGCTGCCGAAGGTTGACCTTCTGCTCTACAAGGCGCCGGGAGCGGCTTCGCCGGCAGTCGACGCGTTGCACGACTATCTCGCCCACTATATCGGGTTGTCCGCGGCCCGCGTCGGAGAGGAGCGAAGAACCCCGCCAAAGCTGCGGAACGCGCCCGCCGTGCAGGCCGTCGTTCCGCCGCAACGCAAGCTCCGCCGCGCTTTTTCAGAATAGGCGTTCGATTCTCGCGATTCTCCCCCCTCAGCGGATTTCTAGCGGTGGACAAATGGGGGCCACACATTGGTCCAAGGGTGCGCTTGTTCGAACGCCGCGGCGATGGAAAGAATTGTGTCCTCCGCGAGCCACGGCGCGACAATCTGCATTCCGATTGGCAGGCCGTCACGATCGCATCCGCAGGGCACAGTTGCGGCCGGTAAGCCCGCCAAGTTGATCGGCCAGCTGAACGGCGACCAGCCCAGATGGCGGTCGATCTTGCGGCCGTCGATTTCGTCGACGCCAATGCTTCCCGCAGCAAACGCAGTCACGGCCACGCTCGGCGTAACAAGGGCGTCAATGTTGCGGAACAACTCGGCGAAGCGGCCGCGCATGATCATTCGGCGATGCGTCGCGACCATGTAGTCAACGCCGCTGTAGGTCCGTCCTCTCGCGATTACGTCGCGATAGTCCTGGTCGGAGCCAGCGAACAGAGCGGGGCCGCGTGCCGACGTTGCTGCCGCCTGCTCGGTGAACGCAATCGGCTTCAGCACGCCCTCGAGCAAGTCGGGATCGACGCCGGGTTCGGCGGCCCTGACGTCGGCGCCGAGATCCGCCAACGCATCGATCGCGTGCCTGAACGCGGTGCGCACGTCACTGACCACCGCCGCATAACCGAAGTCCGCGCTGAAGCCGATGCGCAGGCCATCGAGCCGGCCGACTCTCGCCGCGAAGGAGCGGCGCTCAAGCGGCAAGCTACCGGGATCGCGTCGGTCGTGGCCGGCGATGACGCCGAGGAGGAGTGCTGCATCGGCGACCGTGCGCGCGATCGGCCCTGTATGAGCGAGCGACGGCCAGGACGGCGGGAAGAAGCCTGGCGAGCGCGGTACCAAGCCATAGGTCGGCTTGAGACCAAACACGCCGCAAAACGAGCACGGCACGCGAATTGAGCCAACCCCGTCGGTGGCGATGGCTAGCGGACCGCAGCCGGCGGCAATCGCCGCAGCGGCGCCGCCGCTCGAGCCGCCGCTGGTACGACCAAGGTGCCAGGGATTGCGGGTGATACCGGAAACCGGGCTGTCGGCGGTGAGTTTGTAGCCCGACTCGCAGGTCGTGGTCTTGCAGGTGATGATTGCGCCTGCGTCCTTGACCGCCGTGACCACGGCGGCGTCCACATCCGGAACGAAACCGTCGAGCGCCGGCGCGCCGCCCTTGGCCTCCGTTCCAGCGACATAAATGAGATCCTTGACGGTGACCGGAACGCCCGTCAGAGCCTTCGCGTCGCCGGCTTTCCAGGCCGCGGTGGCGTGATCGGCACTGACGCGAGCGGACGCGAACATATCCGTGGTCATTACCTTGCACAGCGCGTCCGTGCTTTTCAATGCGCCTATCACCTCGTCGATGACATCGCGCGGCGTGAATTTTCCGGCACGGTAGCCGTCGAGCATCTCGAGCGCAGAGAGGCGTGCCAAGCTTTGCGGCGCGTCGAGTGCGGCAGTCTGCGAAAGGCTGCTCATCGGACCCTGCGGGTTGGCGGTCAAGCAGCGGCTGGCGCTGCCAGCGCGGCAGCGACGGCGCGCTTGGCCATCACGACGATCAGGTGGGCGCGAAACGCCGATTCAGCATGAATGTCCGAATTTAATCCCGCCGGATCGACGCCATGGCCGTTGACGGCGGCCGACTGAAAGCTGGCCGAGAGCGCGGATTCGAGCACCGGAACGCGAAAGACCGCCGGCCCCGCCCCGGTCACTGCGACCCGCACGCCGGTCGCGAACTTGGCGACGAAAACACCGACCAGCGCGAAACGTGACGCCGCGTTCGGCATTTTGGCGTAGCCCGCGGCGATCGGCAGGGGAAATCTCACCGCAGTGATCAATTCGCCCGGCGCCAGCGCAGTCTCGAACATGCCGCGGAAGAACTGCTCGGCCGGGATCTCCTGTCTGTTGGTCATTACTGTTGCGCCCAAAGCGAGAACCGCGGCCGGGTAATCGGCGGCCGGATCGTTGTTGGCGAGCGAACCGCCGATCGTACCGCGATTGCGCACAGCCGGGTCGCCGATGCCACCGGCGAGCTGTGCCAGCGCCGGGATCGAATTCGCCACCGCCGGCGAATTGGCGACATCGACATGACGGGTCATGGCGCCGACGGTGATTGCGCCGGCGCCGGCCTCGATCCCTTTCAACGCAACAATACCGGAAAGATCGATCAAGACCTCCGGGGCCGCGAGCCGCTGCTTCATGGTCGGCAACAGCGACATGCCGCCGGCGATGGGTCGGCTGTCCTTTTCGTTGGACATCAGCGCGACCGCTTCGGAGACGGAATTCGGCTTGTGATAGTCGAAGGTTTTCATCGCCCAGCCTTCTATTCGGTCGCTTGCAATAAGGATGCGCTTTTCATGACCCGCCAGACGCGGTTCGCGGTCGCCGGCATGTCGACGTGGTTCACGCCGAGATGGGCGAGCGCGTCGACGACGGCGTTGGCGACCGCCGCCGGCGAGCCGATCGTTCCGACTTCGCCGCAGCCCTTGACGCCCATTGGCGTATGCGTGCACGGCGTACTGTGGGTCGCGATCATCATGCGCGGCAGGTTGTCCGCCCGCGGCATGCAATAATCCATGAACGAGCCGGACAAGAGCTGTCCCGACGCGTCGTCATAGACGCAGTTCTCGAACAGCGCCTGGCCGATGCCCTGCACGATGCCGCCGTGAAGCTGGCCCTCGACGATCATCGGGTTAATGATGGTGCCGACGTCGTCCACCGCCGTGTAGTTCACAAGACTGACGATGCCGGTCTCGGGGTCGATCTCCACCTCGGCCACGTGGGCGCCGCCCGGGTAGGTGAAATTGATCGGATCGTAATATGCCTGCTCCTCGAGGCCGGGCTCGAGCACTTCAAGCGGATAGTTGTGTGGCACGTAGGCAGCAAGCGCGATATCGGCGAACGCCTTCTTCCGATCGGTTCCGGCTACCTTGAACTCGCCCGCCGCGAATTCGATGTCTTCCTCGCTGCTTTCGAGCAGATGAGCGGCGATCTTCCTGCCCTTCAGGATGATCTTGTCGCTGGCCTTCGACAGAGCGGCACCGCCCACCACCAGCGAGCGCGAGCCGTAGGTGCCCATGCCGAACTGCACTTTGTCGGTGTCGCCATAGACCACGTCGATGTTTTCGAACGGCACGCCCAATTTTTCGCAAACGATTTGCGCATAGGTCGTCTCGTGTCCCTGGCCATGATTGTGCGTACCAATCAGGACGGTGACTTGACCCGTTGGATGCACGCGGACGGTTGCGCTTTCGTAGAGGCCGCCTCGAGCGCCGAGCCGGCCGGCAATGCGCGAGGGGGCCAAGCCGCAGGCCTCGATATAAGTGCAAAGCCCAATGCCGCGTAGCATGCCGTTCTTGGCGGACGCCTGCTTACGCAGGCCGAAATTGGCCCAGTCGGATGTTTGGAGCGCCTTTTCCAGGCAGCCCTCGGGATCGCCGGAATCATACTGCACCATGACCGGCGTCTGGTAAGGGTATGCCTCCTTCGGGATCATGTTGCGGCGACGAATCTCGGCGCGATCGATACCCATTTCGCTTGCCGCGATATCGACAAGCCGTTCCAACACAAAAGTCGCTTCCGGCCGACCGGCACCACGGTAGGCATCGACCGGCACCGTGTTGGTGAACACGACCTTCACTTCGCAATAGATCGCCGGCGTGGTGTAGACGCCGGCCAGGAGCGGCCCGTAAAGGTTGGTAGGAATGTTGGGACCGAAGGTGGAAATATAGCCGCCGATATTGGCGATAGTGTTGACGCACAGCGCCAGGAATTTTCCGTTCTCGTCGAGCGCAAGTTCGGCCTCCGTCACGTGGTCGCGCCCCTGCGCGTCCGAGACAAAGCCTTCGCTGCGTTCGCAGACCCATTTTATCGGCCGCCCGACCTTGGGTGTTGCCCAGGTGATCACCGCTTCTTCGGCATAGTGGAATTGCTTGACGCCGAAGCCGCCGCCCACGTCCGGCGCCACCACCCGCAACTTGTGCTGCGGAATGTTCAGCACGAAGGCCCCCATGAGGAGGCGCACGACGTGCGGGAATTGGCTCGTCGACCACAGCGTATATTGGCCGGTCGCAGCATTGTATTCGGCAACGGCCGCGCGCGGTTCCATCGGATTGCCGACCAGGCGATTGTTGACCAGGCTGATGCGCGCCACATGGGCGGCTTTCCGGAAGGCGGCGTCGGTCGCGGCGCGGTCGCCGATCGCCCAGTGGCAGCAGAGATTGCTTGGCACGTCGTCGAAGAGGAGCGGTGCATCTCGTTTGATCGCATCGAGGACGCCGACGACGGCCGGCAACTCGTGATAGTTGACGATGACAGCCGCAGCGGCGCTTTGCGCCTGCTCGTAGGTCTCCGCCACCACGAAGGCAACCGGATCGCCGACATGCCGCACTTTGCCCTGCGCGAGCGCCGGGTGAGGCGGCTCCTTCATCGGAAGTCCATCCTTGCCGGTGATGCCCCAACCGCAGGGAAGGCCGCCGACCCCCGCCGCCTTCAAATCTTCGCCGGTAAAGACCGCGAGAACGCCAGGCATCGCGAGTGCCGCCGCAGCGTCAATCGACTTGATGGCTGCATGTGCATGGGGCGAACGAACGAACGCGCCAACGGTCATGTCGGGACGCTTGATATCAGCGACGTAGTTGCCGCGGCCGGTGAGAAAACGCCGGTCTTCCTTGCGTAGCGGTCGAGCGCCGATACCGATGACGTTTGACATGACTTACGCCCCCTTCGCGGCATGCATAGCGGCCGTGCCTCGGAGGACCGAGGTCACGATGTTCTGGTATCCGGTGCAGCGGCAGAGATTACCTTCGAGCCAGTGCCGCACGTCCGCTTCGGCCGGATGCGGATGGCGTCGGGCGAACTCGACCGAACTCATCAACATGCCAGGCGTGCAAAAGCCGCACTGCAAGCCGTGATTCTCATGAAAGGCGAGCTGCATCGGGTGCAGCGCCTCGGGCGTGCCCAGGCCTTCGACGGTCGTCACCCGTGTGCCATCGACTGCAACGGCGAGGAGCGTGCAGCTCTTCACGGAACTGTCGTCCACGTGCACTACACAGGCACCGCACTGGCTTGTGTCGCAACCGACATGCGTGCCCGTCAGTCCAAGCGTCTCGCGCAGGAGATCGCATAGCAACGTTGACGGCTCGACGTCGATGCTGACCAAATTTCCGTTAAGGACAAAATCTATCTGCATTGGCTGTTACCTCTCGCGCCATCAGTGCAACAGACGCGCAACATCCACCGGCCAGGTCGCGAGCACGGCGTCACCCACTCCCAAAGGGTTACCGAAGAATTTCCGCTCTGAGACGTAGACGACGAAGTCCTCATCGCCGCCGGCGTCGAGCATGACTTTCACGAAGTAGCCCTGATATTCGATCGCGGTCACACGGCCCGGTACCGATGCCGTGCCGTCGGCCGCCGCGGCGCCGGGTCGGACGAGTTCGACATCGTCGCGGCGCACGGCGATGGCGATCGAGTCTCCTTTGTCGACGTGGATGCCAGGCGTGAGCGGCACGGTGATGCCGGTGCCGGTAGGCGCCGCCACCACGGCAACGTGACCGTTGACGGTCTGCACCTTGCCGCTGAGAACGTTCTGGCCGCCGAGGAATCCCGCAACATAGCGATCCTTGGGGCTTGCGTAGACGTCGCGCGCCGGGCCGGCTTGCCGGATTTTCCCTTTCTCCATCACCACCACGAGATCGGCAAGCGCGATCGCCTCCAGCTGAGTATGGGTCACGTGTACGAAAGTGATACCAAGCTCGCGCTGCATGTAGCGCAGCTCTTGGCGCATCTGGATGCGCAGATGCTCGTCGAGCGCGGACAGCGGCTCGTCGAGCAGCAGCACCCGCGGTTCGGTGATCGCGGCCCGCGCCAGTGCCACGCGCTGCTGTTGGCCGCCGGACAGTTGCGCCGGCAGCCGATCAGCGAACTCGGTCAGCCGCACCTTTTCCATCATGGCGTCGCTGGCCTTGTGGCGTTCGGCCTTAGATATTCCGCGTACCCGCAGCGCAAAGGCGACGTTGTCTCGTACCGAAAGGTGCGGAAACAGCGCGTAGGACTGGAACATCATTGCGGTGCGGCGTGCGACCGGCGGCAAGCCGACGACATTCTCGCCGCCGATCAAGATCTCGCCCGCGGTCGGGTCTTCATGTCCGGCGATCATGCGCAGGATGGTGGTCTTGCCGCAGCCGGAGGGGCCGAGCAGACAGCAATACGACCCGTCCGGGATCTTGATGTTGACGCCGTCGACCGCGCTGACGAAGCCGTCGAAGCTCTTGACCACACCGGCGAGTTCGATGTGTCCCGGTCCCAAGTCCATGTCGTCCTCCTTAGTAGGCCGGGACGCGGCTGGCGCGCCGCTTCTGGATGAGAGCGATGCTGCCGAGGCAAGCAATGATTATTGTGAACGAGACGATCGTAGTGATGGTGCCGAGTGCGTACAGCGACGGCGACGTGACGTTGAGGGTCATGGTCCAGATTTCAAGCGGCAGCGTGTTGAGCGAGCCCGCGGTCTGCAAGGTGCGGGCGAACTCGTCGTAGGACAGGGTGAAGCCGAACAGCGCCACTGCCACGATGCCGGGCGCGAGGATCGGGATGACGACGAGCCGGATCGCCTGCCAGCGCGTCGCGCCGAGATCGTAGGCGGCTTCTTCCCAAGCGCGGTCGAAGCGCGACATCACCGCGAACATCACCAGCACGCCGAACGGCAGCGTCCAGGACAACTGTGCGCCAACAGCCGTGGTGTACCAGCGCCCCTCGACGCCGATGAAATGCATGAGGAGGCCGACGCCGATGCTCAGCACAAGCCCCGGCGCGACTAGGCTTCCGATCATCAAGTAGAACACGATGCCGTCGCCACGAAAACGGCGGCGGAAAGCCATGCCGGCAAGAAACGAAACGACAACGGTGATTACGGTGACGATCGCCGCGAGCTTGACCGAGCGGTCAAATGACCCTTTGACGTCGCCGGTGCGCACCTGAGTGAACAGATCCACAAACCAGTGCAACGAAAATCCCTTCATGGGAAAGACGAGGCCGCCGCGAACATCCTGAAACGACAGGATGTAGATGCATATCATCGGACCATAGAGCGCGAGCACGTAAAGCACGAACACGGTGAGGAGGACGTAGAACGTCCAGGGCCGCCCGCCGGCGCGCGGCGCGATCGCGTGCGCCACCATGGCCTTCGACACGGCGCCTGCACGCACCGCGTGATCGGCCGCCGTCATCGCGCGATCTCCTTACGCACATCCACGGTCCGCAGGATCGCGGTGACGAGCAGCGTAACCACGATCGTCAACAGTACGGCGCTGGCGGCGGCGGAGGGATATTGCAGGACGCCGACATCTTCGTAGAGCGCGCCCACCACGGAAGCCGACCCGCCGCCACTCATGACCTTGATGACGAAGAAATCACCCATCACGATGGAGACGACAAAGATCGACCCAAGCGCGATGCCGTTTTTGGAGAGCGGCAGCACGATGAGGCGCACGATGTCGAAGCGACTGGCGCCAGCGTCTAGGGCGGCTTCGACCACGCGTTTGTCGATGCGGGCCATGGCATTGAAGATCGGCACGACCATGAAGATCGTGAGCTGATGGACATAGGCGACCACGACCGAGAAGCTGGAGAACAGCAGAAATTCCAGCGGCTCGTGCACGACGCCCAGCTTGATCAAACTCATGTTGATCAGTCCCTCCTTGCCCAGCAGCGGGATCCACGAAATCATGCGAATGATGTTCGAAGTCCAGAACGGCACCGTGCAGAGGAGAAACAGGCCTATGCCCAGCAGCGGGCTGCGCACGTGGAAGACCAGGAAATACGCGATCCAGAAGCCGATGATCAGCGAGAAGAACCAGGTCAGGACCGTGAACTTGATGGTCTCCAAATAGAGATTGAACGTCAGCGCTGAGGTGAAAATATCAACGTAGTTTCCCAGCGTCGGATTGGCGATGAGACCGCCGAAACCGTCGCTCTCAAAGAAACTGGCGGCGATCACCACCAGGAGCGGCGCCACGAAGAACGGCACCAGCACCAGCAGCAGTGGTGATACGTAGACCCAGCCAAAAATGCGGTCACGTGCGGCCACGATGTCGCCTCACCGGAATCTTCGAAGCAGGAAGCAAGCTTCGAGCAAGGCTCGAAGCAAGAAGCGGGCCGGTCGAGGACCGCCGACCCGCGCGCGCGTCATGCGACCTTGAAGTCGTTCCAGCGCTTGCTCATGTAGGCCGCCTCATCCATCAGCGTGTTCCAACAGGAGATGTTGGTGACGCGGGTCACAAACGAGCCGCCGTCGCGCACCGTTCCGGTTTTTTCCATGGGTACGCCGTAGGGATCGCTGATTGGGCCGGGAGCGGGCTTGCCTTCGTACCAATAAGCCCATTCGGTATCGGTCATGAACTTCTTTGCGGTCTGCGGCACCGGACTGTAGTAGCCGTAGCGGCTGACGAAGGCGCCCTGCCATCCCGACAGATACCAGTTGAGATACTCATACGCGGCGTCGAGTTTCTTGCCGCTCAGATGCTTCATGAGCGCCATGCCGTTGCACCAGCCGCGATAGCCTTCCTTGCCGTTTTTCACGTTGACCGGAGCGTAGATGCAGGGGATCTCCTTCACGCGCACGGCGGCGACGGCTGGCGACCACATCGACTGAATGATGACCTCACCTGCCGCCATCAGCTGCACCGATTGGTCGAAGGTTGTCCAGGTAGCGCGGAAATGGCCGCTTTTCTTCAGCTCGATCAGCTTGTCGGCGGTGAAGTCGATCTCCTTTTTGGTCATGTTGCCTTTGTTGCCGTAGGTGATCAGCCCGGCGCTTTCGAAGCACAGCGCCGCATCCATAATGCCGATCGCCGGCACGTCGAGTATCGCCGCTTTACCCTTGAACTTGGGATCGAGCAGCTCCTTCCACTCCGTCACTTCGTGACCGATCAGGTCGGGCCGATAGCCGAGCGAGTCGGCGTTATAGACTTGCGGCAAAAAAGTCGCCCACTCGGTGACGCCATCATGCAAGTCCGTCGCCGTCGGCGTGGAGATGTACATCGCCTCGTACGGCGAGATCCCTTGCCGCGGAATTTTGTGACCCTCGAGCTCGCCTTTGGTAAAGATCGGAAGGATGTTGTCGAATTCCTTGATCTTCTTCACCTCAATGCCTTGCAATATGCCGCGCCTGGTGGCGAGCTTCGATTGCCAGCCTTCGACGTCGGCGATATCAACCGAGTCGGGCTGGGTGATGAAGCGATTGATCGCGGCGGACGTGTCGAGATTCTGCATCGTGACCTTGAAGCCGAGGTCCTTGGCGGCCTGGTCGCCAATCGCCTTGACCACAGAATAGGACACGCCCACGTGGCGCAGCTCGATGTCTTTGATTTCCTGCGCCCAGATGGTGGGAAATCCGGTGACTGCGCCGGCTCCTGCAGCGCCGCCCAAAAGGGCGCCACCAGCTTTGAGCAGCGCGCGTCGGGATGGCCCCTTCTTCACCATCGGACTCCGCGTCGGCTTGTTCGTCACTTCGCTCATTTTAGTCATGACTTATCTCCCTGTGCGCAATGAGATGATCGCGCGCTAGTGAAATGCAGATCGACCGGCAACGGATTTTTTTGATCTCGCGCTTGCAGTAGCAGACCTTCGCAGCGCAAAAAAATTGGAAATTTAAATTCGCGTCATAAGGTCTGCTGATGTGCAAAAGTCATTGTCAGTCGCTGCCTATATTGTCGCCACCAACGCCCGTTTTTGAGGCGCATTCAAAATTGCATCCATCTGCAGCGCAACCGTCGCGATGACCATCGCCAAGTTTTCCGTCGAAATCGCTGGTGCCATGACGCGAGCGATTTCCATTCCCGATGGTGTGGACGGCTCTTTTCGCCGGCACGGCGAGTACCATGAATGTGAGCGCTGCTGGAGGTTCCGTGAGATGAGGAGGCAGCAAGCAACTACGACAGTTCGGTCTCGATATCGCGAAGTCGATCTTTCAGGCGTACGGCGTTCCTGCTGCCGGCTAGGCGGTAGCCCATCGATACTCAAAGCGTCGTTATGTTCTTACGGTCTTTCAGAAACTGCCGATTTGTTGTTTGTGTTGAGGCCAGTTCCTCGACTCACATTGATCGCTGGAACTTAAGGTGACTGGCGGTAGTTGCTGTCAGATGTCCGGCCACGTTCTCCGTGCTCGGTTGACAATGGGCGTATCAGTGGACTTGTGGCGTGTTCACCCAAAGGATGCGGGCTATTCCGGAGCTGAGATTTCGATAGCCGTTGGTCAAATGATTTTTGAAAAAGAATGAGTCCCCTTCGTTCAGCTGATAGGTCGTCGTCTCGATGGTCAGCTCGAGCTGACCTTCGAGAATGAAACCCAATGTCTCACCCTGATGCGTGATCGGATCGCGCTTGGAGCCGTGCGGCTCGATGACATGGACGTTGCCCTCGAGCAGATTGCCGGCGCCGAATGGCACTAGGCGCTCATAGCTCACTCCATGGCCTTGCCTGATGGGATCGGTGGTCGTAACAGCACGTTGCCCGCGTCGCTGGATCACGCCCGGCGAATTCGGATCCGAGCCGAAAAATGAAGGAAGGTCGCGGCCAAGCGCGTCCACAATCCGTTGCAGCATCGGCAGCGACGGCATCACCCGGCCGCTCTCGATCTTGGAAATCATGCTTTCCGTGCAGTCGACCTTGGCGGCGAGTTCGCGCATCAGCACGCCCGCCAATATGCGCGCATGCTTGAGCCGGGCGCCGATCTGCAGCCGGCCAGCTTCAATCGCGTCCTGCGATTCTCCAGGAGAGCGGCTTTTCGGCCGATCCGACGCTTTGGCCGATCGACTGCGCCGCTTCGCTGATTTTCTTGGATGGTTCCCTGGAGTTCTCATCAGCCGGTCCTTCTGTCCGCCTTCGTAGCGCCGACCGCGCGCTTGCTCGCTTCAAGTGCCGCTCAATTTGCTGCTCGACCACGATTTCCACGGCAGCGCACGTTCTATTGCCGCGCAAAGCGAGAGGACGCCCACATCGTCGAGCTGGCGCCCCATGACCTGCAGTCCGACCGGACGGCCGTCGCGGGTCGTGCCGACCGGCACCGACGCCGCCGGCAAACCGGTGAGGTTTGCAATGGCGGCGAGCGGCGCGCAGCCCGCACCACCGCTTGGCATTCCGGCGATCGTTGCCGGCGCATCAAGATCAGCGGCGAACGCCGCGGTTGCAACAGTCGGGCTCAGAAGAAAGTCAAAGTCGCGCATGAAGCGCCACATCTGATTGCTCAATTGCTTGCGAGCGAGCAGCGCCGACGTAAATGCATCAGCGGACCAATCACGCTCCAGCACGCGACGCAACGCGGGACCGAACGAAACACCCTTGGCGTTGGCCATGCGGCGAAGACCAACGCGATCGGTGTCGAGGGCAACCAGGGCCTCGAAACAAGCCTGAGGGTCGGACACGTCAGGGTGAGCGTCCTTTGTCTGCTGTCCGAGCTCACGGCTGAGCCCTTCCGCAGAATGGCGAGCAATGGAAGCGATCTCGCTATCGACGGGCGCGAACCCCATGTCCGCGCTAAATGCGATACGAATGTCGCGCTTCACCGCGCGAGGCCGCCAGTCGGCGATCTCGAGTGGAAGCGACTGGCGGTCCTGCGGGGCAGGGCCAGCCATCACCGCCATGGCAAGCGCAGCGTCATCGGCGGATCGCGTGAGCGGACCGATATGCTCCAACAGCTCCCAGCCTGACGCGCCTGGCAAACGCTCATCGCGGCATCCCGGATAGAGCGGAATCCTTCCAAAGGACGGCTTCAATCCAAACACGCCGCATAGCGACGCCGGGACCCGGATCGATCCACCGCCATCACTGCCGAGCGCAAGCGGCACCATGCCGGTGGCGACCGCTACTGCCGATCCCGCGCTCGAGCCTCCGGGTCCGAGTGCTGTATTCCAGGGATTGAGCGTCGCCGGAAACAGAGAATTATAGCCAACAGCGCCGTAACCGAATTCCGAGGTGTTGGTCTTGCCGACAATCACCGCGTCGGCCGCTCTGAGCCGGGCTACCGCGATATCATCCTCTTCGGGAACATAGTCGGTGTAGGCCGCCGAACCGAAAGTCGTGCGCAGCCCGCGAGTGCACAAAAGATCCTTGACCGCCACCGGCACCCCGGCGAGCGGACCCACCGCGTCTCCCCGGTATAACCGCTGGTCGATGCGTTCTGCGACATCGCGTGCGGCGTCGGGATCGACAGTGCAAAAGGCATGAAAGCGCCCATCCAGCATCGCAATCCTGCTCAGTGCGGCGTCTACGGCTTCGCTAGCGCTGAACTCCCGGCGGCGGATCGCGGCCGCAAGATCGCAAAGGCCCAATTCGAGAAGGCTGTCCCGCGGTTCCGCGCTCACCGAGGTCATAGTCCCACTCCCAAATCCGCGACCTCGAATGGAGCTGGATTCTGTGCAGCGCGATCGAGGAGACCACCGGCCTCCTGAAGACCGCGCGTATAGGGATGCGAGGAAGCCTGATAAAGCCGACTGGCGGGCCCGCTTTCGACGAGCGTGCCGCGATGCAGTACGGCAATTTCGCTTGCCACATAGCGCGCGGCGGCAAGGTCGTGGGTAATGAACAGCGCGGAAAATCCCACCTGCTGCTGCAGGTCCTTGATCAGGTTGAGGACCTGCGCCTGAACGGAAACGTCGAGCGCACTCACCGCCTCATCGAAGACGATAAGCCGCGGGGCCGTGATCAAGGCGCGTGCGATGGCAACGCGCTGGCATTGTCCACCGGATAATTCGTGCGGGTAGCGGCGCTCCATTTCCGCGGGCAACCCGACCGAAGCCAGCATCTCGGTCACCTTCGCGGACACTTCGCGTCTCCCGGTAGATCCGCCGACCACCAGCGGCTCGGCAACCGAAGTGCCGATGCGCAGGCGCGGATTGAGCGACCATCGCGGATGCTGCAGAACAGTGGCTAGGCGTCCACGGAGCTTGCCGCGCCACGCCGAGAATGGCCGCCCTTCAAGCAGCACCCGCCCGGCGCTCGGCTCCAGCAGTCCCAGACACAGACGGCCGACGGTTGTCTTCCCTGATCCCGATTCACCGACAAGTGCGAGAGTCTCGCCATTGCCGATGGCAAGATCGATTGCGTTCAACGCGGTGACGGCGCGCCGGGCCCAGGGTGGCCCGCTGGCATAGCGCTTCGTCACCTTCTCAAGGCTGATCAAGCGATCCGCAGTCATGACGCCCTCACGCCCGCAATCACAGATTCAGCGCGATGACAAACAACCTCGCGGCCCGCGATGAAGCGCGCTTCCGGCCGGACCGCGGTGCACCGCTGCTCAGTCCACTCGCATCGCGGCGCGAACGAGCAACGCTCGCAGCGCCCTTCCAGGACGGGCGGCGCGCCCGGGATCGGCTCGGCTCGTCCGCCTATCGGGACGTCGGCGATGGACGCTCGCAGCAGCATCGCAGTGTAGGGATGGGCCGGTCGTGTGAAGATGATGCTGGACGGTCCCGTTTCCACCAACCGACCGCCATACATGACGGCGACACGATCGGAGTATTTGCGGATGGCATGCAGATCATGGCTGAGCAGGATCAGCACCGCGCCCGTCGCCCGGCAGCGCCCGGTCAGTAGATCGAGGATTTGGCTCTTGATCGACGCGTCGAGGGCGGCGGTCGGTTCGTCGGCGATCACGATCTTGGGCCGCCGAGCGAGAGCCATGCCGATTGACACGCGTTGCGCCATGCCGCCGGAAAGCTCGTGCGGATAGCTGCGCGCCACCCGGCCAGCGTCGGAGAGGCCGACCTCGAAGAGTACCGCCTCAACTTCGCGGTCCGTCCCCCTCCCCGGCAGCGCCGCCTTGACCTGCAACCCGATGCGCCGGGTCGGATCAAGCGTTCCGATCGGGTCCTGAAAGACGAAGCCAAGCTCCTCGGCCCGCAGCGTTCGCAGCGCGTCGTCATCGAGTGCAAACACGGAACGGCCGTCGACGAGGATATCTCCGGTGACGCGAAGCGCCCCCGGCGCCAGCAGCCGCCCGATGGCCATACCGAGGGTGCTTTTGCCACAGCCGCTTTCGCCGACGACACCAAGGACCTCGCCGCAAGCCGCGGTCAGAGCCGCGCCATCAACGGCACGCACGTGGCCGCGCCGAGAGCGGAAGTCGATCGCCAAGTCGTTAATGGCAAGCGCAGGCGTCATTCGATCAACGGATCGATGGTCCGGCGCAGTCCGTCGCCGACCAAGTTAACCGACAGGATAGTGATCGCGAGAACAATGCCAGGCACAAATACAAGCCAGGGCGCGACCGAGAGATAAACGCGGCCGTCGTGCAAAAGCGATCCCAGGGATGCCTCCGGCGGCTGCACGCCGAGGCCAAGAAAGCTGATGCCGCTTTCGATGATCATGCCGAATGAGATCGAGTAAGCCGCTTGCACGATGATGACGCTGGCGACATTCGGCAACAGGTGCAGCGCGAGAATGCGTCCGAGCCCCGCTCCGGCAATGCGTGCCTGGATGACGAAGTCCTGTTCCGCCACCGTCAGCGTCGCCGCGCGCACCACGCGGATCATCACCGGAAGCGTGACGATGACGATGGCCGCAATCGCGCTAGGGGTTCCCGGTTTCAGGATTGCAGAGATCATGATGGCGAGAAGGATTGCCGGGAACGAAAACATCAAGTCGGCAAGCCGCGGCACAATCTCATCCATCAGCCCCTTGAAATATCCTGAAAGCAGGCCGAGCAGGGAACCGACGGTGGCCGCAATCATCACCGCGAATGCGGAAAGCAAAATCGTCACGTGGATACCCGCCACAACCCGCGGCATGAGCGACCGCCCGAGTTGGTCGGTGCCTAGCGCATGGCCCGGTCCGGGGACAGACAGCGCCGGTCCCCCGAGCGTGGTCGGGCTACCAAAGATGTTCGTGGTCAATCCTACAATGCTGAACCCAACAAGGACGACAAGCGCTATCGTGCCGGCTTGAGCCAGGGGATCTCCATGGAAGGGTATGCGAATGCCTGCTGTCATACGCGAATGCGTGGGTCGAGCGCGGCGTAGACAAGGTCGGCCACGAGGTTCAACCCGATGAAGACAGAGGCCGCGAGCAGAACGCCGGCTTGCACGACCGGATAGTCGCGCAACTGGACTGCCTCCACGATGTAGCGCCCGATGCCGGGCGCCGTGAACAGCGATTCCACGACCGCGGTACCCCCAAGCAGATAGCCGAGATAGATTGCGATGATGGTAACGACCGGAATGGCGGCGTTCTTGACGACATGCTCGCGGACGATGGCGGGCGCCGTCTTGCCGCGGGCGACAGCGGCCAAGAACCAAGGCATGGCGCGTATCGAGATGGTGGCGTGTCGCGCTGTGGTCATGACAAAGCCGACGCCCAATGCAGCCAGCGCGCAAGATGGAAGCAGAGCGGCCGATATGTTCCCCAAAGGGTTGCTCGTGGCCGAGACCCATGTTCCTACGGTGAGACCGAGGCGATAGTGCGAGAAAACATAGATCAACAGGCTTCCGATCACGAAGTCTGGGACGCTGATCGCAAGGGATCCGCAGAGCCGGCTGAATCGGCTGACGAAGCGCCGCCGTTCGAGCCCGCCCCATATGCCGAGCGGAATGCCCGCAAGGATTGCGATGGCCGTCGCCATTACCGCAAGTTCAGCTGTCACTGGAAGCCGCAGGGCGAATTCCCCTGCGACCGGCTTCTGCGTGACCAGCGACACGCCGAAATCGCCGCGCGCCGCAGCCGCTATCCATTTCGCATACTGAATCGGCAGCGGCCGATCTAGGCCGAACGTCTCCTCGATGCGAGCCTTGACCTGCGGGGTCGGATGCGCACCGAGGAAGACATCGGCATAGCTTCCCGGCAGCGAATGAATTGAACCGAAAACGGTCACGGACGCCAGGAACAGCGTCAGTATCGCACCCGCAAGCCTGCGCGAAGCAAAAACCAGGAAGGCGGTCATGAACCTGTGGCTGCGTTGCCCTAGACGCGGCTGAACTCCGCAATATGGCGGAGCGTGTCATTGTAGCCTTCGAAGGGATGAATGTCCGCCTGGATGCGATCCGAACGATAGCCGACGGTGACCGGCTTGGTGACGAGTGGGATCATCTGCGCACCGTCATCGACAAGCGCGCAGATGCGTTTGAGTTGCGCGGTCCGCTCCGCGCCGTTAGGTGTACGCCGTTCCGCATGGACGAGATCGTTGAGTTCAGGCACCGAGACGACGTATTTTCCTGTAAAGCCGGAAACGCTCGGTTCCCACCATGCCGCCACCATTCCGGGATCGGCGTAGGCGGACCAGAAGAATGGGCTCGCTTGAAACTTGCCGGTGACGAACACCTTGTCGACAAACACGCCTTCATCGACGACGTTGAGTTCGGCCTTGATGCCGGCTTCGGCGACGTTCTGCTGGATGACCTGAGCGATCCGCTGAATTGCCTCGCTGGTCTGTACGACCATTGCAAACGAAAGCCCTCCAGCGCTGGCCGCGAGCTCCTTGGCTTTGGCCACGTCGCGGGCGATGGTCGACGTACAGCCGTCCTTGAAGACGGCGGCGGCGACGCCGGAAACAGTGCCCTGGGCGCTGAGCGCGACATCACGGATTTGCTCGCGGTTGAGCGACAGGTTGACCGCCTGTCTCAGCCGCTGATCCCGGAACGGCGATTGGTCCCACACCGGATTGAGCGCCAACGTGTACAGATCGCCGGTCTGCTGAATGGCGGTTTTGACGTTCGTGGCGCCCTGCAGCAGTTTAGGTGCGTCCGGATTTTCGAAGTTAGCGATGTCGATGGCGCCGCTTTGTAACGCCGCCAGGCGGGCGCCGTCGTCGGTGATGATGCGAATCGAGACTTCGTCAAACTTGGGATAGCCTTTGCGCCAGTAGTGCGGATTGCGGGTGAGGGTCCAATAGTCGTTCTGTTGATGGGCGGTCACCATGAAGGGCCCTGTGCCCATCAGCTCTTTCGACGGATTGAATGTTCCCTCCTGCAGCTCCTTCATCGGCAATATTGCCGTCATGCTGGCCGCCAGCGACGGCAGCAGCGGCGTGAACGGCTCATCCAGCTCGATTTTCACCGTTTTTGCATCGACGGCCTGAACGCTTTTGACCGAACCCATCTGGCACGCCCACCAAGAGCCGAATTTCGGATCAACCACGCGCCCGATGCTGCCGGCGACATCAGCCGCCGTCATGGCTCGGCCGTTGGAGAAGGTCACGCCCTCGCGCAGGTGAAACACGTACGTGCTCGGCGTCGGCTGCTCCCATGATTCAGCGATGCCCGGTTGGACCTCGAAATGATCCCCCATCGTCACCAGCGTGTCGTAGACAAGGTATTGGAGCTGCCATGCCGAGCCGACGAGCGCCGTATGCGGATCAAGCATCGTCATTTCCAATGACTTGCCCCAGACGAGCGTTCCCCCGGTGGCGGCCCGCGCCCCGCTGCCGATAAAGAGAGGGACCGCCAGGCTGGCACCGGCCGCGAGAACATTGCGGCGCGTCAGGCCGCACAGACTTCGGGATTTGCGGTCAAGCATGGCGTGTTCCTTTCGCATTGACCTTACTGGCGACTCAAGGGCGTCGTTGTAAACCAACGTGCCTCAAAATGACTGTCGCAAGAATTGGGCCAAGGCGATCCAGTCCTTGAGCTTGTCGAACCAGTACCCCCGCAATTCATTGGGAAAACGTCATTTTCTGCCTTCTCTTCGGAGAACGGGGCAAAGAACGGTATATGACCCTGGATCAAGTCACTTGATTATGCATGCTTATCGGTTAATCGACAATGCTGAAAATACCGGCAGCAATGAACGCGGCCGGCACCGCCAACGCCGTCCGCCGACGTTGGTCGCAGCGACGGCACCGCAGATACTGTGGTCAGAGCTTGCTGTCGTACAGCGGTCAGGAGCGCCGCCGATATCCGGCGATGGCGTAGAAGTACCAAGGGCGAACTTAGCGAATAGTTCTCGAACCCGTGTTGAGCTGCGTGCGATTCTCAACGCGCCGAGGCATTTTGAATAAGCTCCCGGTGTGCCGCACGAGGAATAGCCGCCACGAGCTCCTTGGTGTAGGGATGATCGGGTGCGGTGAGCACCTTTTCCGTCATGCCGCTCTCTACGATCTGCCCGGAGCGCATGACCATCACGCGCTCGCAGACACGGCGCACTACCGCCAAATCATGGCTTACGAAAAAGTATGTCATTGCGAATTCATCGCGCAGTTTGGCGAGCAGGTCGAGAATAACCGCCTGCACACGGACATCCAACGACGCTGTCGGCTCGTCAAGAACGAGAAGGCTAGGACGTAGCGCAATTGCGCGCGCGATTCCGACGCGGGCTTTTTCGCCGCCCGAAAGCTGGTGCGGCAAGCGACTGAGTAGGGCAGCGGCCAATCCAACCATTTCGGCGAGCTCATGCACCACTCCCGCGAGCGGTCGAGCGCGCGCAAGAGGACCGAGTCGGCGAATTGGCTCGGCGATCGCGTCGAACGCGGTATGCCGCGAGTTGAGACTGGCGGACGGGTCTTGGAAGACCATCTGGATTTCTCGGCGAAATGCTGCTCGGGCCGCGTGTCGTGCCGGAATCGCGCCAATGTCCTCGCCGCGAAAGCGGATGCGGCCCGCGGTCGGATCGATCAGCCTGACGATTAGCGCAGCCAAGGTGGATTTCCCCGAGCCGGATTCGCCGACAAGCCCGACACTCTCTCCAGGCGATAGGTCAAACGTCACATTGTCGACGGCCCTCAAGATGTCGATCTCGCGCACGTTACCCGGACGCGATATTTGCCCCCAGGCGCGCGCCGCCATGCCGCCGGCCGCACGCAAACGATAGTCGCGGCACAAGCTTTCGACAGCAAGCAGCGGCGGCGCGACGGCAGCAGGCGCTCCGCCCGTGCGCGTTGTTGTGTCTTCATCCGCGCGCGGTGTAGCTGCTATCAACGATCGCGTATACGGCTCGCGCGGCTGGCGCAGTATTTCGACGGTCTCGGCGATTTCGACCACTCGGCCGCCTTGCATGACCGCAAGCCGCGAGCAGCGTTCGCTGGCGAGAGCGAGGTCATGGGTGATGAGCACAGTCGCCATGCCGCGCTCTGCCGCGAGCGCGACCAAGAGATCGACGATCGCCTTCTGCGTCGTCACGTCCAGGCCGGTCGTCGGTTCGTCAGCGATCAACAGACGCGGCTTGCAAGCCAGTGCGATCGCGATCATTGCACGCTGGCACATGCCGCCCGACAACTCGAACGGATACGACCAGAATCGCCGCGCGGGCTCGTGGATGCGCACTTGGCCCAGAAGCTCGACCGCAGATACCGCGGCCTGACGCGCGGAAAGCGGGGAATGAGCGCGCAACGCGTCGACGAGCTGGCGTCCGACGGGACGGATCGGGTCGAGTGCCGCCCGCGGGTTCTGGAAAATGATGGCAAGACCCTCGCGATCGCCGCGCCTTCGTCCCGTAAGATTGAGCGCGCGGCCGGCGAATCGGATGCTGCCGTGGCCGACGCGAGCTGCCGCCGGCAGGATGCCCATGACCGCAAGCGCGGTGACTGATTTGCCCGAACCCGACTCGCCAACAATTCCCAGGATCTCACCCGGTGCGACCGAAAACGAAACGTCGCGAACTGCCGCAACCATTCCTCGCCGCGAGGCGATCTTCACCGACAGCTCCTCGATCTCGAGCAGCGGCTGGGGTGCGGCGATACTGTTCATGATCGCCTTTGGGGATCGAAGAAGTCGCGCAATCCGTCGCCTGCGACATTGAAGGCAAGAACGGCGCCTGTCAGCGCGAGACCTGGGAACAGCCAGACCCACCATTCGCCTGATATGATATAGGCGGCGCCATCGGCGACCATGATGCCCCATTCCGGCGCGGGCGGGCGCACGCCAAGCCCGATGAATGAAAGTCCGGCGGCATTCAGGATCGCATAGCCCATGTTGAGCGAAGCCTGAACGATCAGAGGCGCTGCAACGTTTGGGAAAAGATGGAAAGCCAACACGCGCGCGGGTCCGTTGCCTGCAAGCCGCGCCGCCTGAACAAACGGCGCTTCGCGGCGGACCAGAACTTCGGCGCGCGCGACGCGCACGTAGGTTGGAATATTGATAACCGCGGTCGCATAGATGATGTTGGCGACCGTGTTGCCAGCCGCCGCAACGATGCCCATCGCCAGCACGAACAGCGGAAACGCCATGATCGTGTCGGTAACGCGGCCGATTGCCGCATCGATCCAACCGCCGAGGTAACCTGAAATGGTGCCGGCGGTGGCACCGACAACAAACGAAAGTGCGACCGCGACGACGGCTATCGACAGGTCGAGGCGGGTAGCAACCAGAACACGGCTGAACAGATCGCGGCCGACGGCATCGGTCCCGAACCAATGGGCGACCGACGGCGGCTGCAATGCTTCGGCGACATTGGTGGCGAGCGGATCGTAGGGCGCAATCCAAGGCGCTATCACGCCGGTGAGCGCCAGCACGGCGACAAGGATGAGCGATCCGCTGCCGGGAGGCAGCCGCGCGGAGCGCACGCTGCGTGCGAGGTCCATTACGCGCCGACCGTGCGCGGGTCCGCCACGATTACCGCAATATCGATGAGAAGGTTGAGCAGGATATAGAGGATGGCCATGAGGAGGACGAAACCCTGCACGGGCGCGTAGTCGGCCGCTATCAGCGCATCGATGGCATAAGAGCCGATCCCGGGCCAGCCGAATACCTTCTCGACCAGCACATTGGCGCCGAGCAGGAAGGAAAATACCATCCCAATGGTCGTTAGTACCGGCAGCAGCGCGTTGCCGAATGCATAGACAAACAGGATTTTCGCGCGGCTCAAGGGAATGGCGCGCGCGGTACGCACGAAGTCGCTCGCCAACACCTCGAGCATCGCGGCACGGGTCGCCCGGGCTAGCGGTGCCACTGCGAACAGCGACAGAGTGAGCGCAGGCAGCGCAAGCTGGAAGGCCGCGGCGGCGAAGGTGGCAAGGTCCCCCGCAAGCAAGCTATCGATCAGATAGAAGCCGCTCACCCGGGGCGGCGGCGCCGCGAATGAGCTCAGCCGGCCGAGCGGCGCCGGCGCCCAGCCAAGATCGAAATAGAACACGTGAAGCAGCATCAACCCGGTGAAGAATGTGGGGATCGCCACGCCTACGGTCGCGATCACGCGGACGAGATGATCGAACCAGGAATTGGGCCACACCGCCGCGGCCATCCCGGCCGGCAAACCGACGATCGCAGCCAGGGCAAGCGCGGAGATGGTCAGCTCCAGCGACGCCGGCAGCCGCCGCGTCAAGTCGTCGAGAACCGGATGGCCGGTAGTCAGTGAATGACCGAGATCGCCGGCGGCGAGAGCGCGGATATAGACGAAGAACTGGGTAAGCAAACCATGGTCAAGCCCCAGCTTTGCCCGCATGGCGGCGATCGCTTCCTTGGTGCCGCCGAGGCCGGCGAAGTACACCGCGGGGTCGGCGGGCAGCGCACGCGTCAAAACGAATGTCACGACGATCACTGACGCGACGACGGCCAGCGCGCCCGCCAAACGCCTTGCGATCAAACTCCCCACGACCCTCTCGTGTCGATCAGCCCTTCGCCAGCGTGCGATAGTCCAGCTGCGTATGGAACCAGTACTTGTATCCTTTGACGTTGGGTTGGAAGGACACGTCGAGATAGTACTGGAAAAGCGGAATACGCGGCACTTCGTCGAAGACGATCTGGACGAAGCCGCACACCGCCTTGTTGTATTCTTCCGGGTCGGTCGTGAAGCGCGCAGTCTCGATCAGCTTGTCGACAGCCGGGTTTTGGTAATTCATCGTGTTGAACACGGTGTTGCGGCCGTCGTACGTCCAATAGAAGAAATACTCCGGATAGTTGAGCCAGGCCTGAAAACTGGTGAGCGTAAGCGGCATGGTTTTCTTGTCCATCGCCGTCATCCAGTTTGCCGGCGGGACTTTGTTCAGCGTCACTTTGATGCCCAGTTTCCCCAGCGACTCCTGAATGAGAAGCGCGGACGGTTCGCGGATCGTCGACTGGCCGAGATCGAAGCCGAGCGACGTTTCGAAGCCGTCCTTGAGCCCGGCGGCGGCGAGAAGCGAGCGCGCCTTGTCAAGATCGGTGTGGTACGGCGATGGCTGCGGCCAGACCGGTTTCGTGATTTTGCTTTCGCTCGATCCGAACATCGGCAGGCCGCGTCCGTAGATGCCGACCTTCATGATGGCATCGTAGGGGATGGCATAGGCGATCGCTTTTCGGACCTCCGGTTTGTCGAAGGGAGGAATCTTGACGTTCATATCGAGATAGACGAGCGCGTTCTCGACTGGCACGCCCACTACTTTGACTTTGCCGCCGACAGCAAGTTCGGCGAAATCTTTCGGCGGCAGTCCATAGGACACGTCAGCGTCACCTTTCTCGAGCAAGGAACGCCGTGTGCCCGCGGCCGGAATCTCGCGCACGATCACGCGCTTGAGCGCCGGCAGTTTGCCCTGCGTCCAGCCGTCGAAGCGGGTGAGGATCAGCTCCTGTCCAGGATTCCAGGATTCGACCTTGAAAGCACCGCTGCCAGCCTCGTTGCGCTCCAGCCATTCCTGCGCCCAGGGGTCCTTATCGGTGGCATGGGCCTTTGCCAGCTTTGAATTCATGACTACGGGAATATTCACGGCGAGATCGGGCAGCGTCAGCTTGTCCTTGCGAATGAAGTGAATACGGAAAGTGTGATCGTCGACCGCTTCGAATTGTTCGGGCTTCTCCATCGATCCGGCGCCCATTTGAATCGGCGAGAAGCCGCCGATCTGGACGGCACGGTCGAACGACCATTTGACGTCGGCGGCGGTGACCGGACTGCCATCATGAAACACTGCGTTGGGCCGCAGCTTGAAGGTGGCGGACATGCCGTCCTCAGCCACCTCCCACGATTCTGCGAGCTCCGGCGTGAGGCTCTTGTAGTCGTAGGACGCTGTGCCGTCCGGCAAGGTCTTGGTGCCGTAGCTTAGGAGGCGGTCGTAGACGTTCCATGATGGTCCGTGGGTTGGCTGGTTGGCGCCGAGGCCTTGAATGTCGAGACTGTTCGGCCCGTATTCGGTCACGACAACAAGCGTATCGACGGGCGTTCCCGCGTAAGCGCGGATGGTCGGCCAAAGGCCAAACATGCCTGTGGTCACGGTCACTGCGCCCGATTTCAGCAGTTCACGACGGTTCATAGGGAGCCTCCCTGCGATGCGAGGGTGAATAACGTGTCCACGCGTAGCAATGAGCATGCCACCGTTTGCCATCTCATTCAACCGTGTTGCTTTATGTTCAACCTTCCTATACCAATCGCCCGCCGTCTGGCGGCCAGAGGCGCAATGAACTGAGCAAAATCAAAGGTATGGCTTATTGACGCGTCGTCCCGCGGTCGCTCCGTCTAGTGGACGGGGGGTGTGTTCACCCAGACGACCCGCGTGATGCCCGGGCCGGGATTGCGGTAGCTGTGACCAAGAACCGAGCTAAAGAAGAACGAATCTTGTGCACGGGCCAGATAGGTACGGCCGCCAACGATCAACTCGAGTTGCCCTTCCAAAACCAGGCCGAGTTCCTCTCCCTGATGCTGGATGGGGTCTTCGCGCCCGCCTTGGGGCGCGATGATGTGAATATTGGCCTCGAGCAGAACGGCTTGCCCAAACGGAACAAGCCGCTCGTACTGGATTCCCTCGCCGCGTCTCAGCGGGTCGACATTGAGCACCGGCCGGCTGCCGGGGCGGGACACGATTTCGCCCTCCGGCGGATCGGCCAAAAGGTTGGCAAGGGTTATTTCGAGAGCTTTCGCAATGCGTTGCAGCGTGGGAAGCGACGGCACGACCCGATCCGCCTCAATCTTCGACAGCATGCTCTTCGAGCAGCCCGCCAGATCGGCGAGCGCCTGCTGGCGCATACCCTTGGCGAGGCGGGCATGGCGGAGGCGGGCGCCGAACAGCAGCGGCGGAGCCTGCTTCACGATCGCTGCTGTCATAAGACGAGCTCTCTGATAGCCCGCGAATCGCGGGATGTTGAATGTCATACAACTTTTGTAGTTTTTTCTCCTGCCAGTCAACCGGGTGGCAATGGGCCGGGATAACATGCAGGGCACCGCGCCGGGCGCGCCGGCCCTGCCGACTTCTCAGCCCAGAGACCGACACGCACCGCCGCGCACGGATCTTTTCACCGTTGGCGCCGTCGAACTCGCCCGGCTTGTGCGCGAACGAGAAATATCTCCCGTCGAAATCGCCGAAGCGTTCCTGTCGCGGCAAGCCGATCTTGATCCGCAACTGCACGCTTTCTGCACGCCGACGCCGGAATTGACGCGCGCTGCGGCACGCAAAATCGAAGCTGATCTCGCGGCACAGCGTCCGGTTGGCCCCCTCGCCGGTGTTCCCGTCGCGATCAAGGATCTGATTGCCACCAAGGGCGTTCGAACCGTGGGCGGCGCCCGCGCCTACGCCGGCTTTGTGCCGGACGAGGACGACGTTGTCGTCGAGCGCCTCTTGGCCGCCGCCGCGCTCCCTCTCGGCAAGACCAACGTCGCCGAGCTTGGTTACGGCGCAGTCGGCCACAATCCGGTATTCCCGACCACGCGCAACCCCTGGGCGCTCGACCGGACCTCCGGCGGCTCCAGCGCCGGGTCGGCGGCAGCGGTAGCCGCGGGGATGGCGCCGATCGCGCTCGGGAGCGACGGCGGAGGATCGATTCGGATTCCTGCAGCGCTTTGCGGCATCGTCGGCTTCAAGCCCTCGATGGGCCGGGTGCCGCTCTATCCAGGTTGTCGGGACGAGCGGTTTCCAGGCTTCTCGGGCTGGGAATCGATTGAGCACATCGGGCCGATCGCGCGAACGATCGGCGACGTCGCGCTGGTCATGTCGGTGATCGCGGGGCCCGACCCACGCGATCGGCACAGCATCCCTGCTGGCGACGTTGATTGGCGGGCCTCGGCCGCCGGCAAGATCCGAAGTCTGCGCCTGGCGTTCACGCCCGATTGGGGTTATGCGGCGGTCGACTCCGAGGTGCGGGAAATCTGTACGCGCGCAGCTTGGACATTCGAGCGCCAACTCGGCTGCGACGTGGAGGAAGCCGCGCCCGAATTTGCCGACGCCTCCGCTGCTTTCGAGGCGCTCGTAGCGCTCGAAAGCGATTTGACCGGCATGCGCCGATTGCTGCAAAACGATCGTCAAGCATTCTCGTCGGACCTGACCGCGATGATCGAGCGGTCATGGACCGCCGTCGAGTTCACCGACGCCATCGTCGCGCGAAAAAAGATCGTCAACGCGGTCTGGCGCTTCATGCAGCGCTACGACTTGTTGTTGACTCCGACCGTTGCCGTGCCGGCGTTTGAGCTCGGCATTGCCGGACCGCCGTCGATCGATGGCAAAGATGTTTCTCCGCAAGGCTGGACACCTTTTACCTACATCATGAATCTGACCGGGCAGCCGGCGATCTCCGTACCGGCAGGCTGGACACGCTCGGGCCTTCCCGTCGGACTGCAAATATGCGGACCGCATCTCGGCGACGAAGTCGTGCTCCGCGCGGCCGCTGCTTACGAAGCTGTGGCCCCCTGGTCTGACCGATGGCCTCCGCTCACTTTCCCACATACTGCGCCACGGCAGTCCCTCTAGCTGAACAACTTTCACTCCGTTCATTCCTGCACGCGCGTGTGCTTGCCTGGCCATCGGACGATACCGCAGTCGGCAAGGGTCCAAGCTTAGATTTGGGAAGGGGCTCTGGTAAGTTGGTTTGTTCTTTTCCTTCGATTGAGGCGCGACGAACGTTTGGTCATCAGTTTTGAGGCTAGCTAAGGGCTTGGACGATGTGCTCGACGTGGGCGCCCCACCGATCTAGCGGTTCCTTGCGCTCGATCAAAAATTCGTGCCGTTGGTAAACGGCCGCTACACCGGAATCGTGCCGGCTTGGTGGTTGAGAATTTTATCGGCGACATGCGGCGGCACGCCGAGCCGGGCCATGCCGGAAACTATGGTACGTCTGCGGTCATGCGGCCGGCATCCGGTAATGCCAGATAGCGTGTCAAGCGCGCGCTTTGATGTCGAATAGGCCTGAAAATGCTTTGCTCCAGATGTGCCGAAGAGATAAGTGCCGACGTTGCGCGATGACTTGCCACGCGGGCTCTGACAGGTGAACGATGTGTGCCTTCTTGTTCTTGGTTCGCGAACCGGGAATGGACCAAGTCCGCGATTTCTCGTCGGTTCGTCCCACTTGAGCTTGGATACTTCCTGGCGGCGTTGCCCTGTCAATGCCAGCAATTCAACGATAGCCCCGTATGGGGGTGGCATTTTCACTTCGTTCAATCCGGGCTACACTCACTGATTCACTTCTTTGCTGGCGCGTAGAAAACGCTGTCGATCTCGACGATGTCATCGTCGAAGAGGCGCTGGACCTCGAACATGGTACGCGGCGGATAAGGGGGCTTGCCCCAAAGTTCCGCCTGTACCTTGCTCACGAGCGGCGCGAACCGATGCAGGTCGGACAAGTAGACCGTAAGGCGGACGCAATCCTGCAGCGTCGCACCCGCCGATTCGGCAATGAGTTCCAGATTCAGGAAAGCTTGACGAATGCGCGCCTCTTCACCTTCCACCAACTTGTTGGTGGCCGGATCGACGCCTTGCATGCCGGCAACAAAAATGAAGTCGCCCGCACGCGCGCCGACACTCCAGGTATCGGTCCCAGTGCTGATTGCACCCCGCGGATTGAGTATCACCACCCCATTGGGCGATGGCGACTGAGATAACGCGAAGGTAGACATGGCGGCCAAGCTGAGGCTGCAGGAGATGAAATAACGTGCCAACACGTGCAGTCCTTTCCCGCAAGCAAGTTGATGGATTTGCGGCCACTTTGCCCATGAGTTGCGAACGCCGCAATCCGTAGGGTGGTTAGCGCCGCGCGTGCGAGCGGCAGCGAGCCTCGAAGGACGCGGCCGCGGCGCAGAGGCCGTCGTCGCTCTTCGAGGCCCACGCTGCGCGCGGGCACCTCAGGTGACGGTGAACTTGGCTCGCAGGATGGGTCAGTTGAGCGGAGCGGACCGGCCCGTCCACTAATGCACATTTCTGTCGCCGCGCTTTATGGCCACGGAAACGGCGTAAGCCAGCGTGCAAGCTCTTCCTTCCGATCCAGCTCCCGCCGACCATGGTCGGCTCCGCCAAAAGCCGACCCACCATGAATCATCGAAAACGGATTTGGTATCATGCCGCGCTGAAAAATCTGCCAAAGTAGTGCTAGCTTTACCTTCACCCACACTACCGGCTTCTATTGCGCCGCCGCACAACGAACTTGACATACGCCGCATCTAGCCACGCAGAGGAGAGCGCTTCCGATGACGACGGCCATTACGCTCAAGGACATCACCATCCACCCGGTCGTCGAGCAGCAAGGAGCGCTTTTCGACGCATTGGAATTCTTCCCGACACTCAGCAAAGAAGCCTTTGAGGAGAACCTCCCCTGGCTGCAGCCGACATTCATCGAGCCCGCCACCGGCCGGTTGGTGCTGTGCGTGCAAAGCTTTGTCATAAAGACGCCGCACCAGAATATCCTGGTCGATACTTGCGTCGGCAATCATAAGCCGCGGCCGGCGCGGCCGTTCTGGAACATGATGCGCAGTGACCGCTTCGAGAAGAATCTCGGGGCGGCTGGGCTCACGGTGAACGACATCGACTATGTCATGTGCACCCATCTGCATGTCGACCACGTCGGCTGGAACACGAGGCTCGAGAACGGGCGCTGGGTGCCGACATTTCCGAAGGCAAAATACGTCATGGCCGACCGCGAGCTGGCGCATTGGACGCAAAAGGAGAAAGACGATCCGGCGAGTGTTCCCTGGATAACCGATTCGGTGCTGCCGATCATCGAGGCCAAGCGGGCGCAGATCGTGACGAGCGATTTTGCGCTCAACGATTCGGTGAAGTTCATTCCCACCCCCGGTCACACTATCGACCACTGCTCGGTACTCGTCGGCCGGCCGGGCCATGACGCCCTGATCACCGGCGACATGATCCACTCGCCGATCCAGGGAAAATACCCCGAGCTCGGCATGCGCGCCGACTACGACTCCCGGCAGGCGGGACAAACCCGGCGCCAGGTGTTCGACCGCTTCTGCGATGAGCCCACGATCATGTGCATAACGCATTTTCCGTCGCCCTCGATCGGACGGATGCGGAGCTGGGGTGACGGGTACAAATTCGTCCCGTGACTGGAATCGTTCGCGACCAATTTGGCGGGCGCCGGCTCAAGGGAGGTCCGGAACGTTGTCGGTCATACGGAGTGGAAGGCGGAAATTGTTCGCTCGCCGCCGTTACAGAAACGGCGAATCCAAAACTTTCAGACTTCGGCGCAGCGTGGAATAGCGTAGTAAACCGTTAGTTGTACATTGCCGTTGCCGCGCTACAATGCTGGCCTCTCGAATAGAGGAGGGGCGGCGCCCCAAAAGCCGATGATCAGCGAACATGATATTGCTCAGCTCTGTCTCGACATCTATCAAGGCCAGCCCGCCCAGTGGGATCAGCTTGAGGTGCCGCCGGATGGTGTGGCGTTCGGCATCAAGGAATTCCCCGAAGGGATCGCGCTGATCTTTCGCGGATCGGCGACACTGCAAGACTGGCTGCGCAATGCCGAGGCGATCGCCGATCCCTCAGCGCACCAGGGACTCGGGCCGGTGCATCCGGGCTTCTTCGCTGGGCTTCCTGAACTGTGGACGCGGCTCAAGCCGCGATTGACGCAAAAGCCCTGTATTGTTGCCGGCCATAGCCTCGGCGCCGCGCGCGCTTCGCTGTTCACCGGGCTGATGGTGCTCGACGGCAAACCGCCGGTGCGGCGACTGTGCTTTGGCGAGCCCCGGCCCGGCTTCCCGCAGGCCGCCGGCATCATCGCAAATGTGCGCAGCCGCTCCTATCGCAATGCCAATGGCCGGGCGCACGATCTGGTCACCGATGTTCCGTTCACGAGTTGGATCGAGGATTACGTGCATCCGACGCCGCTTGTTCCGATCTGCGCGCCGCCAAGCGACGCCGACGTGCAGCGCGACATTTTCTTCGCCTGGCACGCGATGCGGCTTTATGCATCGGCAACGCCGGACATTCCGATCGTCTGACCGGGCGCGGCGGGCGTGACGCAACGGCCGTTCGGCGTTCTGCGCTCGATCAAATATGGCGCTGAAGACGCTAAGCGTCGGCGCCAATATGACCCGCCGTAAATCTTCGCAATCAGGATGTGACAACGGCGTGCACGAGCCGGAGGCGTTCGATTGCCTCCCAGTTCCACTCGATGCCAGTTCCTGGAGTCATCGAGGGAGCAACGTACCCGTCCACAATCTTGATGCTCGACTGCGTGATCAAGTCGAGCTGCGGTATGTATTCCACCCAGGCAGCGTTGGGGATGGCCGCGCAGAGGGCCACATGGATTTCCATCAGGTAGTGCGGACAAACCGAAACATTGAAAGTCTCTGCAAGATGTGCCGTTTTCAGCCACGGCGTAATTCCGCCGATCCGGGCGACATCGACCTGGACGATCGAGCAGGCATTGAGCCGCAGGTATTCGCGGAAATGGGCCGGGTGATACAGTGACTCGCCAATTGCGATCGGCAGCGAGGTGGATTGCGACAGGCGGACATGCCCGCCGACGTCCTCCGCTGGAAGCGGCTCCTCAAACCAGGCGAGATCAAATTCTTCATAATGCCGCGCCCGGCGAATGGCTTCCGAGACGGTAAAACACTGGTTCGCGTCGACCATGAGCTCGAATTCCGGCCCGAGTGCGTGGCGCACAGCGGCCAATCGCGCCACGTCCTCCGCGACGTGAGGCCGCCCGACCTTGACCTTGACGCCGCGGAAACCCTTTTCCCGCGCCGCCGTGGCATGATCGACAAGTTCTTGCGGGGTGAAGTTCAGCCAGCCGCCTTCCGTGTCATAGATCGCTACGCGTGTTTGCGCGCCGCCGGCCAGGACATGAAGCGGTGCCCCGGCGCGCTTGCAGCGGAGGTCCCAGAGCGCCATGTCGATGGCCGCGAGCGCCAGGCTCACTGTTGCGCCCACCGCGTTGGCATGGGTGTGGAAGAAGAGACCCTTCCAGATCTCCTCCACCATTGCCGGATCCCGCCCCAGCAGCCATGGCGCCATACAATCACGCAGAAGGGCCACAACGGCGGAGCCGCCGGTTCCGATCGTATAGCTGTATCCGGTGCCATCTGCTCCGTCGTCCGTCCAGATGCGGACGATCGGTGTCTCCTGCTTGGTGAAAGCCTGGATTGCGTCGCTACGCACCACCTTCGGCGCCAAATCCACCTGGAAGATCTCAACGCGAGCTATTTTCGACATTGCGATGGCCCTCACCTCTCTCACTTACAGCCTGAAGGATCAGCTCGACGGTCAAGTGTGCGCCTCATTGAAGTCAAGAGCTGTCGGCGGCGCACTCCGCAAGCTCGGTTAAGCCAACAGATCACTCGAAGCATCGGCGTTGCCTCAGCAACGTTCGCTGCGCCCAAGGTCTCATTTATCCTAACGCGCCCACGCCTGGAGCGACATATTGATCGCGTAGGTCGCGCCATTGGGATGCATCGGGAATGTCTCTGCAGTGCTTGTTTGACGCCAACAATATTCAAATTTCCCTTCCGTAAGTGGGACCCACGTGGAAAACTCGGCTCGATTGTTGTAGAGCCCTAGGGGCGGGCCGTACGCATTGAGAAAGGTTTGCCCTATATAGTTATGACTGTCGCAGGTGACGGCTGAATCGCCGGGCCGTCTGACCACGATCCCGAATCCAGCGCCTTCCGACCTGTTTCCACTGGTCTGCACCATGATCGCACTGACAAAGGCAAATGCTGCATCACTCGGAAGACACCAGGGTGCGCGTGCAGTGCATTTCGTAAGATCCACCACATGCCAGGTTTGCGGAGGCGGTCCGAAATTCACACAAGCTCCGCCGGCGCTCCAGCAGGTGCTTAGATAGCCTACTCCGACAGGTTGGCGCGGCGGACCGCTGTTGAAATAGATTTCAGTTGCCTTACGCCATATCGGCGGATGAATCGGATAGGGTGTGTCGGGCGGAATTTCGTCAGGCCGAGCCGCCGGCAACTCGGCCGCATTACCTACCTCGCCAGGCACCTCATGATCAGCGACGAGATGCAGGGAGCTTGTATTGTTCTCTGCAAAATAAGAAGCGGCCGTCGGCAAGAAGTCGGGAGGGGTGTACCGCGCTTGCCCCGTAAGCCCTTCGCCGCTGCCGCTGTTGTCGAGACCGGCGTTCAAGTAACCTTTGATCGCTTCAGTGCCGAAAGCGCTCCAGGACGGCTGTATCTCTACAGCGACCGCCGAGCGCGCCAGCAGTACAAGCGTCACAATAAAAACTTGTTTGAACATGTGCTATGCGCCGAGTTCTTGGTCTCCGGTATCTAGAGCTTTCCGGCGCATTCGCGATAGCGGGCCGGCTATGCCAACGTAATCAAAAAAACCAATCGGCGTCGTCTCGCCGATTGCGCCCTGCGGAGCGCTCTTCTTGCTACTTACGTCGATCCTCCAATGCTTCCTGCACCTCTGCGAGGCTCAGGAACCATTTCGACAGGTTGGCGGTGGATTTTGCCCGGATGGAAGAGTAGAGCGTGGGCGCCTCACGGACAAGCCCACCTTACCAGCGCCTGCCCTACTGAAATTTCATCATGTCCGCATAGAGCTTTATCAACTTTGCCTGCTCCCTATCCCAACATAGCGACCGCGCGCTGTCCCGAGCGTTGTGTTTATACTGTCTGATCTCTTCCAGGCTCAAGGCGTCGATTGCCGCGGCAAGGTGCGACGGCCTTACATCGGAAAGTGTTTTCCCACATCCATGCCGCTGGACAATTTCCGCGACGTCCTCCGCGTCGGAAAATACGACCATTAGTCCCGCCATCAGGTATTCGAACAGCTTGTTTGGCAACATGTGGCGGAGCTGCGATGTCGCGAGCGGCGGCGTAAACACGCCGATGTCGGATCGAGCGGCGGACTCGACCACACTTTCGAGCGGCACCGCTGGTTCAAAGACAATGGTTTCAGGCGCGGCATGGTGCGCCGCGAGCCGCCGTAAGCTCGATACGTCACGAGTTGCACCGTTGCCGCGCAACACGAGCCGCGCTGGGCGGCGTATTTCCGCCATGGCAAGAATCAAGTTTTCGATGCCACGGCCGCTCGCAAGCAGTCCATGATAAAGCAATTCCAGGCGCTCCCCAACCGGGTGCGTTTCAACGGAACGGTACTCGGGGACGTTGAGCACCACGAGCGGAGATTCTGCCAGAGAATAAGTCTCCGCCAAAAGTCGCGCGATACCCGGGCTGACCGTCACGACACGATCGGCGTCGTGCACGGCGGCAGCCTCGATGGCACACACATGAGGTCGCCAAAGCATCCGCCACAGCCAACTTTCGCCGTGCTCCTCACGCGCAAATTCGTGGCTGTCATAGACAATACGAGCGCCCGTCGTTTGCTTGCCCCACATCGCTATCGGCAGCGCGGGCCAGTCATTGGCGTGAATGACGTCCGGGCGAATGGCGCAAAGCAGCCTTTGACAGCGGCGGTGGAGCGGGCGCAATGGCGTCAGGGCCTGCCCCAACCGTCGGCTTAAACCTGACGGCACATAGCCGGCAAGTACCCATGCCCAATGTTGGATCCTCGTGGGTGGTTCGCCGAGGGTGTGAAATTCGCCTGAACAGCCCAGCGGCTTTGGACCATAGCCGAGAACGTGCACCTCATGTCCGCTTTGAGCGAGAGCGTGGGCAGTACGCAGCACGCGCCCGTCCCGTCCAATCGGCGAAAGAGCGACGACCGCGATTCTCATTTCGGGTCGCGCGCGGCAACGCTCAAAAGGACCCTTTCCGTCTCGGCCGAACGGTTAGTCCAGCTGTGATTTGCGCCGATGGCTGCGGCCGTCTGCAACATCTTTTCGGCTGATATGGGACGCTCGTTGAGCATGCAAACGGCCCGGGCCAGCGCCCCTGGATCATTTGGAGGGATTACAATGCCCGCTCCAAAGGAGCGAACCAGTTCGGCCTGTTCAGCAAACTCTGTCACCACAACAGGAGTGCCGCAAGCGAGAGTCTCATACAGCTTTAACGGAGATACCCCGAATCTGCTACGATCTCCGACGGAGTTGATGGGAACAAGCCCCATCGCTGCTCCTCTGATGTACCCTGCAAGCGTTTCCTGGTTTACCGACGGTAGCGCCTGGATCCTGGGGTTTCGGCCTGCCGCCTCCCGCACCATTGCGCTTAGCTGGCCATCGCCAACAATGATCAAGTCGACGTCCACAGGCCATTCATCATTGTCAATCGCGGCAATCCTGGTCTCGCTCCCATGCCAGCG
>Ga0210406_10001036_pt1 | contig 35517 bp, 28 predicted proteins | sample IncBWC30MmetaG_FD_155454 | JGI IMG/M metagenome (GOLD analysis project Ga0210406, IMG submission 155454) | Forest soil microbial communities from Barre Woods Harvard Forest LTER site, Petersham, Massachusetts, United States - Inc-BW-C-30-M | ecosystem: Environmental > Terrestrial > Soil >... | reverse complement strand
TCGCGGCGAACATCATTACCTGGTTTTCGGCCGCCTCAAGGACGGTGTTGGACTGAAGCAAGCGCAGGCCGAAATGAACACTATTTCGAATCGCCTGGAGCAGCAATACCCCGAGGATGATCGAGGCTGGGGTGCTGTGGTCGTGCCCTTGCACGACGATCTTGTCAGCGACGTTCGTCCTGCACTGCTGGTACTTCTGGGAGCTGTGGGATTCATCCTGCTGATTGCCTGCGTGAACGTCGTGAATCTTTCTCTGGCGAAGACGTTCAGCCGTCAAAAAGAGATCGCCATCCGTACCGCGCTGGGCGCCTCTTCGGCCCGTGTTGTGCGCCAAGTGTTGGTAGAGAGCGTTCTGCTGGCCCTAATCGGGGGTGCTCTCGGACTAGCCTACGCGCACCCTGGGGTGCGGCTGATCATGGCATTCCTCGCTGATAAAGTTCCGCACTCGGTCGACGTGGGACTCGATCTGAAGGTCCTGGTTTTCACGGTCCTGGTATCGGTGTGCACGGGAATCATCGCTGGAATCCTGCCGGCGCTTCACCTCAGCCGTGCGAATGTGAACGAGGCTCTGAAACAGGGTTTGGGGCGAACCGATACGGATTCCGGCGGCAATCGCACGCGCAACATCCTTGTTGTGGTTGAGGTTTCGTTGTCGCTGATCCTTCTTGTGGGCGCCGGCCTGTTAATTCGAAGTTTCAAGGTCCTGCGTGAAGTGAATCCAGGATTCGAATCGAGCGGGGTGCTGACACAGACGGTTGCCGTTTCGCGGACGAAATTTTCGAATATTCAACAGGAAGTTGCATTCTTCGACCGCGTGCTCGAGAACGTGCGCAGTTTGCCCAGCGTGGTGGCGGCAGGAATTATTGACAATGTGCCGCTGGGCGACGGTGGTTCGCATCAACCGATCGCCGTCGAGGGCTATCCCACCCTGCCGATGTCGGAGCAACCCGAGGTCGACGTTCGCGCCATCAGTGCGGGATACGTGGATTCGCTGCGCATTCCGCTTCTGCGCGGACGAGATTTCAATAATTCCGATATTGCCGGCAAACCACCCGTGGCGCTGATCAGCGCGTCCCTGGCTCACCAGTTCTGGCCAAACGAGAGTCCGCTCGGCAAGCATATCGGTATGACCTTCTCCAAAGGAGCGCCGCGCGAAATTGTGGGTGTGATCAGCGACGTGAAGGGAGACAGCCTCGATCAGAAACGTCCTGCAGCGATGCTCTACTACCCGCTCGCGCAAGATGCACCGTCAGCGGTGGGGGAATTCCAGTCGGGCCCGATGACGCTGGTTGTTCGCTCGGCCTCCAATCCGAAGAGCCTGATCTCGCCGGTGGCAAGTGTCGTCCAGAATGTGGATCGTGAAATTCCGGTGCGCGATGTGCTAACCATGGAGGAGTTGGTGGCGAACTCTTTATCGCAGCAGCGCTTCAATCTTCTTCTGCTCGGAGCCTTCGCCGGGCTGGCCCTTGTGCTGGCCGCAATCGGAATCTACAGCGTTCTCTCGTACAGCGTGCGACGCCGCGTCCCTGAAATCGGCATTCGCCTCGCTTTGGGCGCCACTCTTGCCGACGTCTTCCGCATGATCGTGCTGGAGGGCATGAAGCCCACATTCCTGGGAGTGGCGATCGGCGCCGCTGGCGCCCTGGTGCTGGGGCGGGTGATGTCGAGCTTCATTTACGGGGTGAGTTCGACCGATCCGACGACGTTCCTCGCTGTTGCGACCGTGCTGGCCATGGTCGCGCTGCTGGCGAGCGTGATTCCCGCGTTCCGTGCCGCCAGAGTCGATCCTATTGTTGCACTGCGTTATGAGTGAGGCAGCACCGTGAGGCAACGGATCGAAGGGCTGTGGAGTGCGTGGCGGAAGCTGAGAGCGAAAGCGCCTGCGTCCGTCGCTGCGCCGGTTCCAAGGCAACGACCCGAGCGAGTTTACTTCGGACCTTTCGAAGCGGACCTGCGCACGCATGAACTCTGGAGAAATGGCACCCGGATCAAACTGGTTGGACAGCCCTTCGTCGTTCTGGAGATGTTGCTCCAAAGCGCTGGCGAACTGATCACGCGTGACGAATTCCAGGCGCGCTTGTGGCCGGGCGACACGTTTGTGAGTTTTGATCACGGCTTGAACGCGGCGGTGAACCGACTGCGGGACGCACTCGGGGATTCTGCAACGGATCCCCGATACATCGAGACCTTGCCGCGACGGGGATATCGCTTCATCGCAAAGCTGCAGCGCCGCACCGTCTTCGATTCGGCGCCGCAAGTTTGGACAGAGCGTGCCAAGACGGTGCGCCAGGGAAAGTTAGCGAGAGGAGTGAAAACGATGAATGGAATATTCCGAGATATGCGCTTTGCCTTTCGTCAACTCCGCAAAAGCCCGGGTTTCGCGACGGTCGCCATTCTCACACTCGCCCTCGGCATCGGCGCTTCCACTGTAATTTTCAGCATCGTGTACAACGGCGTGCTCTATCCCTTCCCCTATCGAAGTGCCGAGCGGCTGACCGCGATTATGGTCATGGATACCGAGGACAAGGGTAACCGCGGCATGTTTCCTCTCAGTGATGTAAAGGCGCTCCGGGAGGGCAACCACACCTTTGAGGACATCCTTGCTTATGGCCTCTGGTACGTGAAGTACACGAAGGGAAATACGGCTGCCATGCTGAAAGGTGTGGGGGCGACGCCGGAGGCAAAAGAATTTTGGGGAGTGCCGCCGCTCCTCGGCCGCTGGTTCGGCGAGCAAGACGTGGAATCTGGAGCGCCTCCTGTCGTATTACTCAATTACCGGTTCTGGAATAAGGAGTTTCACGGCGACCGGAGCGTACTTGGCCAGACCATGATGCTCAACGGCAAGAGCCGAACCATTGTTGGGGTCATGCCGCCGCGGTTTCAGGCGGTGGGAGCGGACTTGTACATGCCTGTTTCCTGGACTCGGCCGGAGCCGGTCCGGGCAAAGTTCGAATGGGATGTGGATGATCCACTCTACTTCTGGGCCACAGGAATCCTGAAGCGCGGGGTGACGCTGGAGACCGCGGCGGCTGATGTCGACGTCATCTTCCGCCAACTCGCCCCAAAACATCCAGACGATTATCCCAAGAAGTTTCGCGTGGTCACGAAATGGCTCAACGAGTTGATCATGGCGAACTTCAGGCAGACCTTCTTCCTCCTATTTGCGGCCGTGGGTCTGTTGCTGTTCATCGCCTGCAGTAATGTTGCCGGATTGCTGCTGGCTCGCGCCAGTGCTCGCACCAGGGAAATTGCGCTGCGTGCCGCGCTGGGCGCTGGACGCGGGCGACTCGTCCGGCAACTCTTGTCCGAGAGTCTGGCGCTGGCCATGGCCGGATGCTTTACAGGTTGCGTGCTGGCATATGTCGGGATGAAGGGCATCATGCTCTTACCGCTGCAGTCCATTCTGCCGATGGAAGCGGAAATCACGCTGAGTCGTCCCGTTCTGCTGTTTGCGATCGGCATTTCCCTGGTGGCGACTTTGTTGTGTGGAATGGCACCCGCATTTCACATTATTCGGGGTGACCTGCAGAGAAGTCTGGCCAGCACGGGTGTGAACGTTGGCGCGGTGTTTCAGCACAGCCGCTTTCGCTCGGGCCTGGTCATCGGACAAGTCGCTTTCTCACTCATCCTGCTGACCGGTGCGGGCTTGATTGCACGAAGCTTCTTTGTGATGACCCGCGTGGATCTGGGGGTGCAGCCGGAGAACATCTTTACCGCCGACGTCCACTTCCCCAAAGGGCGGTACACGAAAGCGGAGGAGAAGGTCGCCTTCTTCGAGCGCCTTCTTCCACAACTGCACACGATTCCCGGTGTCGTCAGTGAGACCGAGTTGATCGGCGTGCCCGTATTCTTCGCGCCCACCGGCGATGTCACCATCCCCGGCAAAGCTCACAAGGACCGGTGGAATTCGCAGGTCGAACTGTGCAGTGAAGGTTACTTCTCAACCCTCAATCTGCATTTACTGCGGGGCCGGCTGTTGACTGAGAACGATATTCAATCAGCCCGCAGAGTGACAGTTGTCAGTGAAAATCTGGCGCGGAGATTCTTCGCGGGCGAAGACCCCATCGGCAAACAGATTAAATTCAATGTATTCGACGAGATTCCCGAGACACCGCACGACGCCTATTTCGAGATCGTAGGCGTGGTCAACGACTCCCGCGGGATCAACTTCAACGACAACTATCCGAGGTTTTCGGAACCCGCAACCACCACGCCCAGGGGGTACGTGCCGTTTTCTTTCTCGGGCTTTGGCGACCGCTCGATCGCGATGCTGACCCGGGTCCCGCCGAACCTGATCGTGAATAATGTGCGGCAAATTCTTTGGTCGATGGACCCGGATGTAGTGCTGGTCGGGTCCGAGATCGGCGGAGGCACATTTGCGTTCAGCGAATTCCTGGATGCATTGCTGTATGACAAGCCGAGGTTTGCTGCCATCGCGTTCGCGGCCTGTGCTTCGCTCGGGTTTCTTCTGGCCATCATCGGTCTATTCAGCGTGATGACCTACATCGTGTCGCTAAAAACCCACGACATCGGCATCCGCCTGGCTTTGGGAGCTTCTCGCGAAGCAATCCTGCAACTGATTCTGAGAAGGGGATTGGTGCTCATCATCACCGGCGTGCTTATCGGCATGGCGGCAAGTCTTGGCCTTGCGCGGTTTCTGGCCAGCCAGCTCAGCGGAGTGTCGGCCACCGATCCCGTGACTCTGATCGGCGTGGTTGTCACCATGATGCTGGCAGGGTTGTTCGCCTGTTTCTTGCCGGCGCGGCGCGCCACGCTGGTCGAGCCTATGACAACGTTGAGGAACGAGTGAGTGGCGAAGGGGACAGAAAATGATCCGACTGAACAATATCGAGCGAGCCTATAAAACCGGAGCCGGTCAAAGCTGGGTTCTGCGCCGCATCAACCTCACGATCGAAGCGGGAGAGTTTGTGACAATCATGGGGCCGTCCGGGGCAGGGAAGTCGTCTCTGCTCAACGTCCTTGCGCTGCTCGACGACGCATGGGCCGGGGAATATTGGTTTCGCGGTGAAGCTGTTCACACCATGAAACGCAAGGAGCGGGCCGAACTCGCCAAACGTAACGTTGGCGTGGTCTTCCAGAGCTATCACCTGCTGGACGATCTGACTGTGCGCGAGAACATCGATCTGCCGCTTTCCTACAAAGATATTCCTTCGAGACAGCGGCAAAGCCTGCTCGCCGATGCCTTGGACCGCTTCCAGATCGTAGCCAAAAAAGACTTGTTTCCTAGCCAGCTTTCCGGAGGCCAGCAGCAGTTAGTCGGCGTTGCGCGCGCGGTGGTGCACAAGCCTGCTCTTTTGCTGGCTGACGAACCTACCGGCAACCTGCACTCTTCGCAGGCCAAGGAGATTATGGAACTCTTCCGTGAACTGAACCAGCAGGGCACGACCATTGTGCAGGTCACGCATTCGGAAACGAATGCCGCCTACGGAAATCGCGTGGTGCAACTGCACGACGGATGGCTGGCGAGCGATACCGCGGTGTCGCCCATGCCTCCGACACCCGTGGGGTCGCGATGATGCGAACGGTTTTCATGGCGGGCAGAAGGCTCGCAAGACTTCTGACAGTCGCCAGCCTGCTTTCGATTTTTTCACCGGCGCAGTCGCGTACCGACTTCACCTTGCAGATGCCGCATTCTTACAATCCGCTAAAACCCTACACGCCCGACAAAGTTCCCGCACCTGCGCTCGCCAATTCATCTCGCATCGATCAGTTGGTGCGTGATGGCAAGCTGTATCTCACACTGAAAGACGCGATCGCGCTGGCTTTGGAGAACAATCTCGATCTCGCGATTGCGCGCTACAACATTCCCATCGCTGACACCGATTTGCTGCGCACGAAGGCGGGCGGATTCTTCCGCGGCGTGAATACCGGCGTGGTCCAGGGAACACCCGGTGGCGGCGTGGGAGGATATGGCGGGGGCGCGCCGGGCGCCGGAGCGGGCGGTACCACTGGGGGCGCCGGCGGCGCGGGCGCGGGAGCTTCCGGACTCGTGCAATCCACGCTGGGCGCGGGCGCGCCGGTCGCTTCTTACGATCCGGCGCTCAACGCAAACCTGGGCATCGAGCATCAGACCTCGCCTCTCTCGAACCAGCGCATCTATGGCATTCCGTCACTACAGCTCAATACGGCGCAGGTAAATGTCGGTTACTCGCAGGCTTTCCCGACTGGCACTACGCTGAGCTTCGAATTCCAGAACAGCCGGCAGACCACAAATTCCCCATTCACCATTTTGTCCCCTGCCTTGAACTCGGCTTTCCGATTCAGCTTCCAGCAACAACTCCTCGCAGGCTTCGGGCTTGCTTCCAACCTGCGCTATCTGCGCATCGCGCGGAACAACAAGAAAATCTCCGACATCGCTTTCAAAGATCAGGCCATTGCCACCGTCACACAGATCAAAAATATTTATTGGGACCTGGTCGGTGCCTACGAGGAAGAGCGTGTCAAAGAACAGTCACTCCAGTTCGCCAGTCAGACGCTCGAGAATGCCAGGAAACAATTGCAGCTGGAGGCGATTCCTGCGCTCGATGTCATGAAGGCTGAAGCCGAAGTCTCCAAGCGCGATCAGGATCTGACGGTTGCGCGCACGACCCTGCAGCTGCAAGAGTCGCTCATGAAGAATGCGCTCACAAAGAGCCTTGACGATCCGACCCTGGAAGAAATGCCGGTGATCCCGACGGATCGCAGTCAGATCAGCAGCGACGAGGCGAACAGCAATGCTCCTATCCTCGACCTGATTGCGCAGGCCCAGAAGAATCGTCCCGAATTGCTGGAAACGGATATCGACCTGGTCAACCGCCAGATCAGCGGTAAAGCCGCGCGCAATGCGCTGCTTCCGACGCTGTCACTAGTCGGTTTCTACGGTGGTACGGGCCTCGGAGGCTTGGTCACGCCCGGCAACGCTGCCGGCGTACCCCCTGACCTCTCGGGCACCTGGCAGAACACGTTCAACAATTCTTCCCCCGACTATTACGTAGGGGTCAACGTGAACATCCCATTCCGCAACCGGGTGGCGAAGGCGGACCAGTACCGGTCCGAGTTGGAGTACCGCCAAGCCGAACTTCGGAAAGAGCAGCTGCGGAAACAGATTCGCATCGAGGTGCGAAATGCCCAGTATTCTCTGGAGCAGACGCGCGCGCGGGTGGAAGCGGCTCGCAAAGCGCGCGACCTCGCCCAGCGCACGTTCGAAATCACCGGCAAGGAGCAGGAATTGGGCGCCGGCTCCAGCTATCAGACCATGACTGCGCAGCGGGACCTGGCGTTGGCGGAACTAGATTTGGTCACCGCTTCGACGACCTACCAGAGAGCGAAAGTCGAACTTGACCGCGCGACCGGCACGACTTTGGAACATAATGGAGTGCTGATCCAGGATGCCGTCACCGGAACGCTTTCCGGAGCATCTCCCTAGCCTATGCCGACTTCGGCCAAGTCCCATGCACCTGCGCCTCCTGCGGAACATCAGCGTTCTACCGGGGCCGGACGCGTTCTGGCCGCCGACGATCAACCCCACGTTCTTGAAGCGCTGCAGCTCCTGCTCAGGCCCGAAGGCTACCGCGTGGATCTCGCTAAGTCGCCGGCCGAAGTGCGCGAGGCATTGGGCTCGGAGTTCTACGACGCCATCCTCATCGATCTGAATTACACACGCGACACCACCTCAGGCCAGGAAGGGCTCGACCTGCTATCGCAGATCGTCAGCATCGACAGCAGCTTGCCCGTGATTGTCATGACTGCCTGGGGCAACGTGGAACTGGCGGTAGAAGCGATGCGACGTGGCGCCAGGGATTTCGTGCAAAAGCCCTGGGAAAATGAACGTCTGCTCGCGATCTTGCGCACCCAGGTTGAACTCCACCGATTACTGCGGCAGGCCGAGCGACTGGCGGCCGAGAACCGGCTTCTGCATGCGCAAGGACGCCCGGAATTCATCGCTACTGCTGCTTCTATGCAACCGGTACTCGATGCCATCGCCCGCGTCGGCCCATCCGACGCCAATGTCCTGATTACCGGCGAACACGGTAGCGGCAAGGAGGTTGTAGCCCAAACCCTGCATGCGCTTTCGCGCCGCTCATCCCGGCCCATGATCGCCGTGAACACCGGCGCGCTGGCGGAAGGAGTTTTCGAAAGCGAACTCTTCGGTCATGTGAAAGGCGCGTTCACGGATGCTCGCGCTGATCGCATGGGTAGATTTGAACTCGCGGACGGCGGGACGATCTTTCTCGACGAAATCGGGAATGTGCCGGTGCGGCAACAGGCTAAGCTTCTGCGCGTGCTGGAAACCGGCGAGGTTGAGCGGATCGGGTCTTCGCGATCGCGCCGGGTGGACGTGCGCGTCATCACAGCCACTAACGCTGACCTCCAAGCTGCGTGCGCATCGGGCGAGTTTCGCGAGGACTTGCTGTTCCGCCTTAACACAATTGAGATTCGTATTCCACCCCTGCGCGAGCGCCGCGAAGATATTCCCGCTCTCGCGCTGCACTTTCTGCGGCGCTACGCATCCCGCTATCGTCGCGAGATCGACGGCTTTGACAAACTTGCTCTGCAGGTTCTCACTCAATATGCATGGCCGGGAAACGTGCGTGAACTTGATCACACGGTCGAGCGAGCCGTTCTCATGTGTCGCGGGCAAGAGATTCAACCCGCCGATCTGGGGCTAAACCCACAGCGCTCGCAAGGAGCGAATCTCGAAGAACTGAGTCTTGAGGCGGTGGAAGCAGTCCTGATCCGCAAGGCCTTACAGCGTTTTCAGGGAAACATCAGCCAGGCCGCCGAAGCTCTGGGCTTGAGCCGCGGCGCTTTGTACCGGCGCATGGAGAAGCATGGCCTTTAGTACGCAGACCAGCGGTAAAGCGTACTCAAGCAAGAAACCCGGCAAGCGACGCACGCAGTATGAGCATCGCGTCTGGTTCTATTCGTTCCTCGTCGCCTTGCCGGGAATGGCAGTCGCCATCGTTCTCATTTGTCTGCAGTCCTGGTCCACATCAGGGAAGCTTACGTTCTCGTTCACCATTCTGGTCGCGTGGGCCATTTTCGCGGCCGCCCTGCATGACCAGACCGTTCGTCCTCTGCAGACGCTGGCCAATGTGGTGGCGGCGCTTCGGGAACAGGACTACTCCTTTCGAGCGCGCGGCGCCGCTGTCGAGGATGCTTTGGGCGAACTGTCACTCGAAGTCAACGCCTTGGCCGATCTGCTCGCCGACCAGCGCCTGCGTGCGATCGAAGCGACGGCAGTTCTGCGACGAGTGGTGCAGGAAATTGACGCCCCTTTGTTCGCATTCGGCCCCGACCGCGTGATCAAGCTTGTGAATCCGGCCGGCGAGAAACTATTGCAACAGACCGCTGAGCAACTCCTCGGGCGCACGGCGGATAAAACCGGACTGGCCTCGTGCCTCGACGCACAGAACGAAGGACTTGTGGCCTTGCCGGTAAACGGTTCGAGCGCGCGCTGGGTGGTGCGGCGCAGTGGTTTTCGCGAGAAAGGTCAGCCACATACACTTGTCGTGTTGTCAGACGTAAGCCGCGCCTTGCGTGAAGAAGAGCGCTCGGCATGGCAGCGGCTGATTCGCGTATTGGGTCACGAACTGAATAATTCATTGACGCCCATCAAGTCGATTGCCGGGAGCCTTGGTGCGAGATTGGCAGAATCTCAGATGGATACCGACCAGCGCAGTGACTTTGAACGAGGCTTGGCAATCATTGAAGCGCGCACGGCCTCCCTCAACCGCTTCCTCCAGGCTTATCGGAGGTTGGCGCAGATGCCACCACCCGTCGTGAAGGCCGTTAAACTGCGTCCCATGGTAGAGCGGGTGGTGATGTTAGAGACACGGATGCCAGTGACCATCCGGAGCGGTGCGGACGTGACACTAATGGTCGATTCCGACCAGGTCGAGCAGATGCTGATCAACTTGGTTCGTAACGCCGTGGAGGCGACTTTCGAAATGAAAGCAAACGTCACCAACTCCGGCATCGAGGAGCAACCTGCTCTTCCGGAGGTCGGCGTGCGCTGGGCGGTTGAGGGTGTGAACGTTGTGCTGGTCATTGACGACAACGGACCTGGATTGCTGAACCCCAGCAATGCGTTCGTCCCCTTTTACACGACTAAGCCTTCAGGGAGCGGCATTGGACTCGCCCTCTCGCGACAGATCGCGGAAGCCCACGGCGGCTCTATCGAACTGACGAATCGAAACTGCAGTAGCGGCTGCGAAGTGCGCGTGAGGTTGCCGCGCATGCGCGATTGAACAAGCAGCCGGTCTCTGACGTCGCTCTTTGAAAGTGGCGGGCACGCTCTCAATTCGGAGCGCACACATGCAAAGGACGAGACGCCTACGTGACGTCCCGTCCTCGGGTTCTGCCGAACTCGCGAAGCGTTGGCAGCGTGTGCATTTAGTCGGGGCGGGCAGGCCGCTCCCCGATTCGGAGTTTAGGAATTGCGACCTGGCGCAGCAGACGTCTCGTCGAAAGCAGTCAACTCCGCCAGCCGCTTCGATTTGCCGCCGCGAATCAAGCAGCTGAGCAGTGCCATCATCGCCAGAATCAACAGAGCATGAATGAATCCACCCATCGTGTATGAAGTGACTAGTCCTGCGACCCATAAGCCAAGAAAAAAAACACCAAGAAACAGCATTAAGACCCCCTCGAGCTAAAGTTGCCAGTCAGTTCGTGCTTACGTCGGGAATCCCTGGAGCGGTCCTCCCGCAAACCTGAACTTACTATGTTCACCGTAGCAAACCAGCGAATCGAAAGCGAAATCGCTAGTACATCCCTTTGGTTCAACAACCTACGCGCCGATGCTACCTGCGCGGAGTACCTTTTCCCGGGGGGAGAACCGACCGTAGAAAAACCTTGGATTTCAGTGCCTGACCATGCGACGCTTTGTTAATTCGTTCGTCTAAAGTCTTATGTCCGATCAACGGGACATCTTCGAGCCGCGAGCCCTAGGCGAGAACTGGCGCGCGCGCCGGACGCTGCCGTACTCGATCGCGGTGCATCTCGTCCTCTTTATTGTTGTTTTAAGGGGTCGCACGCCCATCTTCGTGGCCCCGACTTCGGTTCTGGGTGGAGTCCACGGATCGAACGTCACTCATCTTTATTGGGCTTCTGGCACGTCAGCCCTGAACGCGAACGCCAAAGACGCGGTCGCCAAAAAGCGATTGGTCTGGCAAAAGCCGCAGCGTTCCCGCGAGGATTCCAAGTCAGAAGATGTCGGCAGCACGGAAACCGCTGCCGCGCCATCGCCAACCGCCGGGTCTCCCTACGGTTCGCTCTCGGATGGAGCCTCGGGCGGCGAAGAGATACGTCCCGCTCTGCCTGCTGTTACGTCCGAGCCCAGAGTCAATGCGGCAGACTTGTTGGGAATTGCTGAGGGAAACGTGGTGATTGAGATCACCATCGATGAGAGTGGAGCCATCGTCAGCAAGGCCGTTGTTCACAGCATGGGGCCAGCTATTGATGCCAAGGTGCTCGCCGCGCTCGAAAGCTGGCGCTTCCATCCTGCCACCCGCGACGGCGTGCCGATCCCGTCAAAGCAGGACGTTGTCTACCACTTCAAACCGCGGGCAAGCTAGATGCCGCCGTTGAGTGCCCGCTTTACTGAGGTTTCTTCTTCTTTCCCAGAATTCCCAGCACCTGCTGCAGCGGATCATTCTGCTGATCTTGCTGTTGTTGCTGCGTCTGCGCGGGATTGTTCGGGTTGGCTTTCGATCCTCCTAGCAATCCTTGCAGAGCCCCAGCGATCGATCCCGGATTCTGCAGGTTAGGAATGAAACCTTTTAGCTTCATCTGCGCAATCTGCTGAACATCGGGTGCAAACTTTGGATTGGAAAAAGTGCCGGTGACCAGCGCAGGCACCACCAGTTCACCCTGATTGTTGGCGAGTGCCGTCTGCATGAAGCCGCCCACACTGTTGCCGCCCGCTTTTTGGCTGGCCGCCTGAGAGAGCACGGCAGTTACGCGCAGATTCAAAGTCTCATCCACCAGGTTAGCGGTGCCCACCGCTCCCACATTTCCGATATCGAGTACGGCGTTCATATTATTGGTCTGCGCCACTCCATTCTTCACGACAATATTCCCAGTGACCTTCGAGATATTCGTGACCCCGCCAGTCGATTGCGATCCCGCGTTGGGATTAAGGAATCCCGCAATCGTCGAAAGCTCGTGACTGATATTGGCGCCGGAATACTTCACGGTATTGAAGTTCAGATCCACCGTGCCGTTGAGCGCTCGCATGACTTCTGCAGAGCTCAACGACTTCACCGGGCCAGCAGCTTTCATATTCAGGTTCAACGTGCCTTCGCCGGTCACTTTGTCGAGTGATTTGACGCCGTATGCCTTTGCCATCGCGAGAATCGCCGGGAGCTGCGCGTTAGGTGCGCGAACGGTCGCATCCACGTTGGGAGATGGGGACTGGTAATTCCGGATCGTAAACTGCGTGTTCAGAGTCGTGCCGCCCGAAACAACGTTGAACGGATTGGATTGTACCTGGGAGGGCGTGAGGTTCAGGTTGATGGAGGCGATCTGAATGGGTTGCGCGATGCTCTTTCCACTCAACTGAATGTTGCTCCCGGTAATCGTGCCATTGAGCGCGGGCTTGTCGGCAGACCCGTGTGCCTGAATGTTGAGGTTCACGTTTCCGGTGGCTGTCGTGTCCTGCGAAAGGGCCGCACCTGAGGCGGCAGCCAGCTTCGCGGCTTCTGCGATCGAAACGTTACTCGCCTTTGCCCTGATGTCGAGGAGTGCCGGAGTCTGCTTGGAATTCAGCGTTCCGCTTAATTCGAGCGGCGTTGAACCCAGCTTCAACAGCATGTTTTGAATACTCAGCATGTCGGCGGAAATATCGTCGGTGAGATCGTATTGCGCGGAGATGGGAAAGCCCAATTCCATGCCGCGCACCTTGGCATTCTTAATTTCCGTCCGACCCTGGGCGGTTAACTTTCCCGCCTGGTGGTTGATCCTGGTTTCGCCGCTAATGATCCCATCGGTTCCTTCCAAGGTGGGCGAATTCATGAATTTTGCGAAGTCGGCCAAGCCGATCTGCTTCAGGCTCAGAGTCCCGTGGAACGAAGTTTGTGCCGGATTGCCATTCACAATCGGCCCGCCCTCACCTTTCAGCTTCGCTTCTTGCGACGACCCAGCCAGGCGCACCCCCGCGTCAACAGTGAAAGCAGTGTTTGGAGAGAAGTTCTTGAGAGAGATGTCGATGTGGTCATACAGGGAAGGCGTCTTGCTCTTCGCCTGGTCGAGCACTGAGATTTGGCCGTCGGTAATCATCAACTCGCCGAGGGAAAATTGCTGTCTGTCGTTAGGCGATGATGGTTCAGCCTTCTGCGTTTGCCCCCCGAGAGAAGCAAAATTCCACGTGCCCGCCGGGTTCTTGATGAGGTTTACCACCGGCCGCTGCAAATTGACCGATTCAATCTGCACATCTTTGTGCAGCAATGGCAGCAGCTTGACCGCGACGTCGAGTTCTTGCGCCTTCACGAACGCCACATCCTTGCTGAATTTGGGATCGTCGCTGACGGCGACATTCTCCACACGAAACCGCGGTGGGAACAATCTCAGGTGCATCTCTCCCAAAGTGACTTGCCGACGCAATCGTTTCTCAAGTTCCGACTGAATGGTCCCCCGATAGCGGTTCACATCAAAAGTGGCCGCAAAAATCAGGAGACCTGCGATCACCACCACAATAAAAATGCCAACAACGATCAAAGCCTTGCGCATGGTCGCCTCCCACAGAGCCGCCGATAAATAGCCCTTGTTTGTTGGATGAGCGTAGTTGGATTGGGTTTGGACGTAAATGCCGCCGTGCAAAGCCTAGCAGGAGCACACCCAGGGGGGAAGACTCTGTAGGGAAGATCGTTGAGCTGGCTCTACGGTTCGTCCGTGGTGTGGCGCATTCGGGTAGATAAGAAAAAAAGAGCAGCCCGCAGGCTGCTCCTTGAGTTTTTTTGCGGAGAGTGCTGACTCACTGGCAGGGTGGACCCGCGTTCGAGAGGAACGTGCCGTTGTCGGAGAACCAACCGCCCACGCCCGTAGATCGAGCACTGTAGAACCATGAGAAGAAGGCTAGCTCCTGTACGTGATAGGTGAAGCCGTTTGGCATGATGATGCGCGGGGCTTCGGTGCCGCTGAGCGGATCTCCGACCTCAAGATTTCCCTGACATCCGGGAACTTGTCCGGTGTGTCCCCACGCTGGGGTGGGGTTATTGCCAAATGGATCATCCATCCATTCGGCCACTTCGTGCGATGCCGTGGCGATGTCCAGACCCGAGACTCCAAAAAGTCCCGTGGAGTCAAAATCCATCGGCGAGTAGGTTGCGGTCGGGTCGTTGTTTCCGGTGCCGTGATAGCCGAGGATGCAGCAGTTGAGCAGATTGGTTGGATCGCCATCCGACAGCACCGCGTTGTAGAGCAGGAAAATCGGGAAGGTGCCGTGGTTCACACCGTGTGGGGCTAGCGCGGGGAGAATGTTGTTGTTGATGAACAGATCAAACAGGTTGGCATCAACGATCGCCATAGGTGCACAAAAAGCTGGAGGCCCGAGAGCAGTGGTGGCCAGCGCAAGGCCGTTGGCCGCTGGAACGTCGACTGTGATTGCGTTGAAATTCGAGACCGGGCCGAGGGTTACGTGGTAGTCCTCGCGGTTGATCACCTTCCAGAAATTCGCGCGTTGAAAGGCATCGGTGGTCTGCGTGCTCCCGACGTCGGTGCCGCCGTAGTTGAAGTCAGCAGACTGGAAGATCGGGGACTGCTGGAACAGACGCAGCGGGTTGTTATTGCGCGGGCCAAGGCAAGCCGGATCTGGCCGGGTTGGGTTGAACGTGTTGTCGCCAGGCGTAGTTGCAATGATCGCCTTCGCGTTCACGCTGGTACCCACGGTGTGTGTCTTGAAGATGATGGGAATGATCTGACTGGCGACACTGGTGCGTCCGGAGTCCTCACTGAACGGATTCTTGCCGACCATGACGCCGGAGTAGTTGTTGCCGTCGCGGTCAGAGTGGACGTTGAAGGCCCAGGTCGGAAGGCCTGGCGTTGATGCCGTCGCCAGAGGCGCCGCCGCCGCGGTCGCCTGCTGAGAAGCGTGCTTCACCATATGCCGGATGGTGAGTCGTGCTTTCGGCGTCGATTGTCCTTCAGCGAACGTCGCCAGCAAAGCGACGCACACGAATACCACAGAGAAAAAGAGAGACTTCTCAAACCTCATTCTGCATTCTCCTAGCGGATGAAATCCCGGATCGATTTTTGGGAACGGGTTTCGAGCGGGGCGGCACCGATGGCGCGCGATTTTATGTGAAGCAGCCGATTACGTCCAAACTTTTCTTTTCGTGAGAAGCGCTGAAACGCACTCTGGGCGCGGGTTTCGAGACAGTTAAAACGGTCGGTCGGTCTTGTTGTCAGCGGAAGCACACTGTGTTGGAGAGAGTTATTGGATAACAGAACGGGATCAGCATGATTAAGACTTCATGTCTAGCTGTTATGTCTAGACACGATATTTCTGCTCACAACGTGCCGCGGACTCCGGCCGAATTATTTCGATTTGCTCCCGCCGAAACTTCTACCGCCACCGCGGATTGCATCGATCGAGATGGGACCCGCACCCAAGAAAATTAAAGCAAACGCGATCGTCGCCAGGGCGAGAGGAAATTCGTACCCGCCGTTGCCCATGAGTCCGTGCTTCCAGTGCACCTTGGCAATCGCCACAATCATGTCGATAAGGAGCGCGAACGCCGCGACGCGGGTCAGCGATCCCAGAATGAGCAGAATGCCGCCGAGAAATTCGGTGAATGCGGAAACATAACCCAGCCACGCCGGCACACCGAGGCTCCCGATGAAGCTGGCATAGTCGTGCAGGTGCCCGTAGACCTTGTGGGAACTGTGGCCGATGAAGACGATGCCGAGCGTCAGGCGCAAAGCCACCAGCGCCAGCGGTTGCATGCGATCGAGGTAGCGCAAAAGTCCTCCACTCTAGACAAGGGTAACGTTCAAGAAGTGGGTGGGAAAAGTGCACAAGTCGGTGCGGGGGGCGGCAGGTGACCGTCACAGGTCACGGGTCACCGGTGAGAGGTAACCTGGGCAAGGCTCGACTCGGGGTGCAGAGGAATGTGCTCCCAACTCTGAAATTCTGTTCGGCAATCAACCGCTATTGAATCGTGTACTGGATGTGGATGCCTCGATTCTCCATTTCCTCCAGGAACAAATCTGCGGGAACGTCGCGTTCCTGCAGAACAGCGCCGCGCTTGGCGATCGCGCCCGACGCCAGCATCTGGACAACGATGGATGCGGGGAAAGCCGTTGTCCGCATCATCGCGCTCATATCGGTCTTGGGATCGTAGCGATCGACCAATGTAAAAGTGGCGACCCGGCCATGGAGGCGCGCTCCCAGAAGTCCGCGCACGCCGGGTGTGCGAACGGACTCGTGCGCTTCGAGCCGCATGATGCAAACGTCCGGGCCCTTGCTCGCGAACTTTCCTTCGAAGATCTTCGACATCAACGCTCGAGGAGCGATCCGCGTGCCGTTCACCTGCATCTTCACGCTCGAAAATAGTCCGAGTTCTTTTAACTCGCACAGCAAATCGAAATGTCCCGGGTAACGCAGAGTCTTTTCGAAACATTCGCCGACCCGGCCTTCAAACGTTTCCGGAAGCGTCGAGGTGCCGCCCGAAGTGTGGAAGGCGACCAGGGGCGCGAATCCGGCCATGTGAAATTCTTCAGGCTCGGTTAGTGGCTCGACCGTCACCATCCTCCCGTTGCGCAGGATGCTCGCCGGCTCTACGTATTCGTTAATAAGTCCCTCCACCGAGAAGACAAGTTGATAGTGAAACGGCGGCATCGGCTTTGCGGGCAAACCGCCGACATAGAGTTTCAGTGCGTCGGCCCGACCGCCTAGGCGCTGCACCAGTTCCCCGCCAAGAATGGAGGCCATCCCCGGTGAAAGACCGCAGTCAGGTGCGATGGCAACTCCACGCTTCTCAGCCTTCGATGCGAGCGCGAGTTCCTGCCGTACAACCGTGTTGTTGCCGCCCAGGTCAGCGAAGTGACAGCGCGCTTTGATCGCCGCTTTTGCCAACCCGAGATTGAGGAAGTAGGGAACCGCCGACAACGCGGCATCGTGCCCCTTCATCAACGCGGCTGCGGCCCGTTCACTCGCTGCGTCGAGCGCGACCGATTTCACCTTCTTGCCACCTTGCATGCGGTTGATGCGAGCGGCGGCTTCGCGAGCGCGCTTGACGCTAGCAAAGCCGTGCAGGAAGCGAAGTGACGCGGCGCACACCCGGAGCAGAACGTTGATTCGATTTGCTTCTGTCTGCCTAGTTTCGATTCGAGCCACCTTAGAAAACAGGCATGGAAGCCGTGATTTTGGGCTGAATTCCGTACCTGCAGACAATCGCTGTTTGGCTTGGTAGAGCAGCCCTGCGCTCGAGTGGTCGGCCAAGCCTTAGGTCAATGATTTGTAGGGTTTATCGCGCGTCTTACTACCTTCGTACCGTCGCTAGTACTTTGGTTATGTTAAACGCGACCCATGCACATCTTGGGTATAACCACTACACCTAATTGTGGTCACTAAGTAGTTAATCACTACCCGTAGCAGTAATCTGCAAGTACACGAAAGTAATTTTCCAGAAAACAGGTATAAAACACGCCAAAACACGGAGATTTGGCTTGAACTCGTGTTTTCCGGGGTTGAGATATGCTCTGCACACCGAAATCCTCTCGAACACGAAATGGAACGAGGGATTTCCTCCCAAGGTTTGCCTTTGCCGCCGGAGATGCCGGCAGGCGGGGCTTGATTCTGTGGAAGGGACGTGAACTCTATGGCCGACTCGCGAGAAGTGATGAACATTCGCCAGGCTTCGCAGTACCTGGGGGTGAGTCCGGACACGCTCTACAAGTACGTGAATGAGCAGAAGATTCCGGCCTTCAAGTTGGGCAACCGCTGGCGCTTCAAGAAGTCGAAGCTGGACCAGTGGATGGAAGAGAAGTCCAACCAGATGGAAGTACGCACGAAACGGAAACCGAAGGCGGCTGTGAAGGCTGCCGGATCGCAGTAGGAACAGAATTTCCGGGAGCATGTTGCTCCCGGCACTGCCGGCGGGACGCCGGCGCGACAAAACGCCAGGCAGCAACACGGCGCTACAAAAGGCGGGCACATGTTTGGATTCGGGTCGAAGACGATTGTTGGTCTCGATGTGGGCTCTTCCAGCATCAAGGCGGTTGAACTGAAACGGAAGGGGCGCGACATCGAGGTGGCGCATCTCGGGCTCGAGCCGTTGGCTCCGGATATCGTGGTCGATTCCATGATCGTGGACTCGGGCACGGTGTCGAGTGCGATCTCGAAGCTGTTTACCGACCACCAGATCAAGGCCAAGAACGTGGCCACGGCGGTGAGCGGGCACTCGGTGATCGTGAAAAAGATCTCCCTGCCATCGATGAGCGACCAGGAACTCGCCGAAACCATTCAGAAAGAAGCCGCCCAGCACATTCCGTTCGATCTGGGTGACGTGAATCTGGATTACCAGATCCTGTCCGAAGATGCCGGCAATCCGCAGATGGACGTGTTACTGGTTGCCGTCAAGAAGGACAAGATTTTGAACTACACCAACGTACTCTCGATGGCAGGCCGGACCCCGGCTATCGTGGACATCGATGCTCTGGCCCTGCAGAACTGCTACGAGTACAACTACGAGCCCGCTCCAGGGCAGGTGGTGGCGCTTTTGAACCTGGGTGCCAGCGTCATGAACATCAACATCGTGAAGGGTACGACGCCCCTGTTCCCGCGCGACGTCAGTGTGGGCGGGCATCAGTACACCGACTCGCTGCAGAAGGAACTGGACCTGAGCTTCGAAGACGCCGAAGCGTTGAAGCTGGGACACAAGGTGGGAACGGTCAGCGAAGACGCCAAAACGCCGATACTGCAGCAGGTGACCGAGATCATCGTGCTGGAAATTCAGAAGACGTTCGACTTCTTCCGCGCCAGCGCTGCCGGCGAGCACATCGAGAAGATTTATCTGGCGGGCGGTTCGTCGAGAGTGCCGGGACTGGTGGAAGGGTTGCGCCAGGAGTTCTCGATGCCGGTGGAACTGTTTAACCCGTTCCAGCGCATCGCGCCTCCGGCCGAAGGAATGGGAGCGGAACTGATCGAGCAGAACGCGGGCCAGCTGGCAGTTGCGGTGGGCTTGGCTTTGAGGAGTTTTAGCGACCTATGATCCGAATCAATCTGCTGGAAGCACCGAAACCGAAGAACAAGCGCTCGGCCCTGCCGTCCATGCCCAGCATGGAAGTTGGCGACGTCGGATCACCGCGGCTGAAGGTCCTGATCGCGTTTGGCTTGGCGGCGGCCTTCAATCTGTACACCTGGTATCACCTGGACGCGCAGAAGAAAGACATCGCGACCAAGATGGCGCAGGCCGAACAGAAGAATCGCGAGCTGGCCGACGTGAAGCAGCGCTACATGGCGCGGCAACGCGAAGCCGAGAATTACAAGCGGCGCGTGGATGTGATCGACCAGCTGCGCAATGCCAATAACCAGGGCGGCCCGGTGAACCTGATGGCGATGGTGGGCGAAACCGTCAACAATACGGAAGCGGTCTGGTTGAACAACATGAAGGATCAGGGCGCTAGCGTCGATATCGAGGGCATGGCGCTTAGCACCGATGCGGTAGCCAACCTGATTTCGAACCTGCAGAAGACGGGATATTTCCGCAACGTCGAGATCAAGGAAAGTATTCAGGACGAGACGATCAAAGACATGCAGGCGTTTCAATTCACGCTGAGCTGCGAGAAGACGAAGTCCTAAAGGCAGGAACTATGGCGAATTTCGGGGAAATGTCGGGCATCAAGCAGTGGGCGGTGGTGCTGGGGGGAGCGGCTCTGGTGACGGCGGGTCTGTACTTCACCGTCTTCAAGAGCCAGCGCGACCAGAACACGACGGCGCAAGCCCAACTCGAGTCCAAGCGGAAGGAGAACGCCGAATTGGAGGCGTACCGTCCGAAACTGGCCGAGATGGAGCGGCAACTGGCCAGCCTGAAGCAGCAGCTGGAAATCGAGCGCCGCATCGTGCCGGACGAGAAGGAAGTCGACGGCTTTATGCGCATGCTGGATGCGGAAGCGTCCAAGGCGGGCATCGAGATCCGGCGCTATACCGCGCAGCCCGTGTCGCAAAAGGATTTCTTTACCGAAGTTCCTTTCGAAATGGAACTGGACGGTCCCTACTATTCAATGCTGAATTTCTTCGATCGCGTGGGCAAGCTGGAACGGATCGTGAACGTCTCGAACCTGCTGGTGTCAACCACCCGCAAACCCTCGGACGCGAAGGCGAAGAAAACATACCAGTACGCACCGAATGAGAGCATCGTGGCGACGGTGAAAGCGACGACGTTCTTCAGCCATGACATGGATCCGGCGGGCGCAGGCAAGCCCGGCCAGGCTTCGGTGAAGAGGTAGGAGATCTTATGAAGCTGACCACTGGCATCATCGTGTTGGCACTTTCGGCGGGCGCCTGCTGGGCGCAAAGTTCCGCCAACAATTCGAATACGAAGACCACGCAGCCGACGGCGAGCACGCCGGCGGCGAAAGCGAAGCCTTCCGCGGCGACCGTGCAAACGGGACCGAAGCCGGCGGTGATTTCGATCAGCCCGGTGGCCATGCCGGCAAAATCGGCGGCAGCTCCGGCAAAGACTGCGAGCACGAGCTCGAAGCCCGCGCCGGCCAAGCCCGCGATCGTTCCGGCAACCGCGACCACGACTGCCAAGCCAGCAGTGGTTCCGGCGAAGGCGACGCCCGCCGCGAAGCCCGCGGTAATTCCGGCAAGAGCGACACCGGCAGCCGCGAAGCCTGCGATGGTGCCTGCAAAGACGACGGTTGCGAAGCCGGACGTGAAGGTCGTGCCGACCAAGACAGCGACTCCGGCTACCAAGACCACGCCCGCATCCGCAAAGACGCAAACGGCGGCGGTGCCGGCCAAGACTTCCACCAAACCGGCGACCAAGATCGCGGCAACTCCGGCGAGCCCGTCGAAAGACACCAACGCGGCGAGCGGCGAGAAGGAACCGGCTAAGAACGAGAAGCCCGAAGACAAGAAGTACTCGATGACCGGCAAGCGGGATCCTTTCATCAGCCCGGTCGTGAACCGTTCCATGGGTTCGGGCTGCAGCACGGGCAAGAAGTGCCTGGATATCGAGCAGATCGCGCTGCACGGAGTCGTAAAGTCCGACAACGGCATGATCGCGGTCGTGACCAACGGTTTGAACAAGGCTTATTTTCTGCGGGAGAACGATCCCGTGTTTAACGGGTACGTAGTAAAGATCACGGTCGATTCGATCGTGTTCAAGCAAACACTTCAAGACCGGCTGGGAAAACCGTTCACGAAAGATGTTGTGAAACGGATTCTGACACCGGCTGTATAGATTGGCGAGTCCTAAATTGGAAGCGAGCTTGACGAAGACACGGGCTGTGCCGAGTGGCCGGCGCGTGTGGGGGAGAAGCGAAATGCGAAAGCAACTGCTGGGTGTGGTTCTACCGCTGGTCGTCCTGGTGATGATGACCGCAGCGGCTCAGACACAGAACTCGGGCACCGCCGCCACAGAGCATGCTGCCTTGCAGCATGTGAACGTGGTGCATGGCGACGGCACGTTCAGTGTGGAATTCTCGGCTCGTGGGTCGGTGACTCCCAAGCTGAGCACGCTGAGCTCGCCGGCACGGGTCGTGATCGATCTGCCGAACACGGTCGCCGTGACCAGTCAGCACCAGATCGCCGTCGACAGCGAGGGCGTGAAGGGCGTGCGCGTGGGCATGAGCGGCCAGACGCCGCCCAGTACGCGCATTGTGGTCGACCTGGACCAGGCGTGCAAGTTCGAGCTCGTCCCCGGCAGCGACAATCAGTTTGCCGTGAAGCTGTATCCCGGTGTGGCGCCCGTCAAGGTCGCCAAGGCGGCGAAGAGCGTTGTGGTCGTGGCGAAGTCCGCCGCGCCCGGCGCCCCGAAACTCACCACGGTTTCGATGGTGACGACGCCCACCGTGTCGGAGAAGACCACGACGCCCGAGAAGAAGGATGTCGCGGTCAGCCAGCCCGTCGTGACGCCGGCAGCGGCGCTGACAGCTGCGAAATCGGCCACCGATTATGTCTTTGTCGAGCCTTCGTACAAGCCGAAGGATGAGACCAAGACCGCCGACCCGACCGAAGCGAAGACTGCTCCGGTTGAGCCTGCCCAGCGCGCGCTCGAAGCCGCGGCCAAGTTCAATGACAAGCCGGCATCTGCACTCCTCCCCGTCAATGCCAGCTCGTCAGCGATGCAGCCGCAAGCGGCACAGGCTGCCTCGACGGCCATTCAGCCCGCGGTCAATCTCGCAGCCGAACAGAAGACCCAGATGTCGCAGACCCCCGCGACCAGTGGTCCGAAGTACACGGGCGAGCCGATCTCGGTTAACCTGAAAGACGTCGACCTTAAAGACTTCTTCCGCCTGATTCACGAAATCAGCGGATTGAACGTAGTCCTCGATCCCAACGTCCACGGAACCCTGACCATCGTTCTGGATGACGTGCCGTGGGATCAGGCGCTCGACATCGTGCTCAAGAACAACGACCTGGCACGCGAACTGGAAGGCAACGTTCTGCGCGTCGCCACGGTCGACACTCTGAAGAAGGAAGCCGACGCGCGGCGTGCCCAGCAGGAATCGGAAGCGCTCGCGGTCGAGAAAGTTACGGTTACCCGCTTCCTCAGCTACGCGCACTCGAAGGACGTGGTTCCGACCATCAAGAAGTTCCTCTCGCAGCGCGGCGACGTAATCTCGGATGATCGCACCAACGCGGTCATCATTTCGGATATTCCGAACGTGATCCCGGCACTCGACCGGCTGCTCACGCAGCTTGATCGTAAGACGCAGGAAGTCGAAATCGAAGCGCGTGTCGTAGCTGCCACCCGCAGCTTCGCGCGTGACATCGGTACGCAGTTCGGCTTCGGTTGGGGCAACGGGCACACGGCAGTGGGTGGCGCGGTGCAGAACTCTCCGCTGTTCACCAACGGCCTGAACCCGACCTACATCACGGCTGGCGGATCTTCGACTGGACAGATTATTCCTCTGTTTTCGAACCTGCCTGTCACCAGCCCGACCAGCGGTCTGAGCTTCATCAACGCCAGCAACAATGTGCGTATCGACACCATCCTGACGCTCGCCGAGTCGCGTGGCTTGCTGAAGATTCTGTCTCGTCCGCGCGTCGTCACGCAGAACAACATCCAGGCACTGGTACGCCAGGGCGTGCGCGTGCCGATCGTGACGCAGGCGCAGTTGGGCGGTCCGCCCACCGTAACCTACGTCGACGCGTTCCTGCGGTTAACAGTCGTTCCGCAGATCACGTCGGAAGGCACGATCTTCCTGAACGTCGACGTCGAGAACACGACGCCTGACTTCGGCCGCACCGTACAGGGCAACCCCACATTGATCACGCAACAGGCGACCACGCAGGTCCTTGTGACCGATGGTGGCACGGTGGTGATCGGTGGCGTCATCCAGACCAACAACTCACTGAATATCACCCAGGTTCCGTTGCTGGGCGACATTCCGGCGCTCGGCAACCTCTTCAAGCGCCGCAGCGTGACCACCTCGAACCAGGAACTGATTTTCTTCATCACCCCGCGCATCATCCAGACATAAACGCGGGTTGTTGAAGTAGAAGTGACCGCCGGCTCAGGCTATCCCGAGCCGGCGGTTTTGTGTTTTTGCTTACGCGCTGGGCTCATGGACTACGCCGCCGCTGGCGGGTCCCTTGGCGGCTCCATCCGCGTCGTCGACCTTTGCCTCGGAAAGCACGCGGCTAACTGCGGGCTCCTGATACACTCGCTCGCAATGGACTACCTGGGCCGGCAGGCGCGACTGCGCGAGGACCTCTCGCGGGCGCGATGTGACGCTCTTCTGGTTACGCATCTTCCCAACATTCATTATCTGTGTGGCTTTACCGGCAGCTCTGGAGCACTCCTGCTCGGTGCTGGCGGCAGTGTCTTCTTTACAGATAGCCGCTACACCCAACAGGCCAAGGCGCAGGTCAAAGCGCGCAAAATAGTCATCACGAAGAAAGCGCCTGCGATCGCAGCCGCCGAGTGGATAAGCAGTCAGCCGCGCCGAAATCGAACGACGAAAGCTGGCGTTCTGGGGATCGAACCGCCGTACGTCTCGGTGCTATCGCGAAAGAATCTTGCCGCCGCGCTCTCCAAAAACGTCCGACTGCGCGAAGCGCCCCCACTCGTCGAGCAGGCGCGCATGGTGAAGGATGCCGATGAGATCGCGGCGATCGGGTCGGCGGTGGAACTCGGGGCCAGCCTCTTCGGTTGCGCACTGGCCACGATCCGTTCGGGAGTGCCCGAGGTCGAAGTGGCGGCTGAAATGGAATACGCGGCGCGCAAAAAAAATGCCGAAGGCATGTCGTTCGAAACCATCGTCGCTTCCGGGCCGCGAGCTGCGCTCCCGCACGGCCGCGCATCACCCGCTGCCATCCAGGCGGGGGGATTCGTCGTGTGCGACTTCGGTGTTATACTTCACGGTTATTGTTCGGACCGCACCCGCACTGTATACGTGGGCGCTGCGACTGCGGAAGCCCGCCGGATTTATGACGCGGTGCTTGCGTCACAGCTGGAAGCGATTGCTGCCGTTCGGCCGGGAATCAAGGTTGAACAAGTGGATCGTGCCGCCCGTAAGACTCTGCAAAAGAAAGGTTTAGGGAAGTACTTTACGCATTCGACCGGGCATGGAGTGGGGCTCGAAATCCACGAAGCCCCCCGCGTGGCGAAAGGCCAGCAGGAAATCCTGCAACCGGGAATGGTAATTACGATCGAACCGGGAGTTTATCTTTCTGGTCAGTGGGGCGTGCGCATCGAAGACATGGTGGTCGTGACTGAGCAGGGCTGCGAGGTGTTGAGTCCTACGCAGAAAGATTTCATAGAAGTTGGATAAGTGAGCCCCAGCGCAGCATGTTTTCGGAAGTCTTCCGCGCTTCCGATCATTCTGGCGGGTAGAGAGCAGTCCCACCGCAGACGATGAATCAAAAAGAGCTGAAAGAACTCATAGAATTTTTAATTGAGAAGGACATTGCCGAGTTCGAACTCGAACGAGGTGATGTGAAGGTGCGCATCAAGCGCGCCGCCGAACCTGGCTCGGCCGCGCCTGCGGATACCCGATACTTCGCAGTACCGGGTGCCGGGGCATCTGCGGCTCCCATCGGCGCTGTACCTGCCATTCCTCCTGCAAGCCCTGCTCCTCCTGCGGCACCGGTGCAAGAGCCAGAAGAAGAGTTGCACATGGTGCGGTCGCCGATCGTCGGCACGTTCTACGAATCGCCCTCACCCGGTTCGCCGCCATTCGTGAAGCCGGGCGACCCGATTGCCACCGGACAAGTGCTCTGCATTGTGGAAGCGATGAAGTTGATGAATGAGATCGAATCGGACGTGGCGGGCGAGCTGGTGAAACGGCTAGTCGCTAATGGACAGCCCATCGAGTATGGGCAGGAGTTGTTTGCCATCCGCGCCCGGAAGTGAGAATTTGGAAGTGAAGCGGGGCGCGGAGTCGCGCCCTATTTTTGTCGGTGTGGCGCGCACACGTTTGTACGGGACTTGCTTCACAGAAGTAAACCCCGTGGACAGCAGTGTCCTTGCCGCACGTTTAGAACGGTATGTTCAAGAAGATCCTGATTGCGAATCGTGGGGAAATCGCCCTGCGCATTATCTGTGCCTGCAAAGAGCTTGGCATCCGCACGGTCGCGATCTATAGCGAAGCCGACCGGAACTCTCTGCACGTGCGCTTCGCCGATGAAGCCATCTGCATCGGACCCCCGCAACTCGCGCAAAGCTATCTGAACATTCCCGGAGTCATCAGCGCCGCAGAAATTGCGAATGCGGACGCGATCCATCCCGGTTACGGGCTGCTCTCTGAAAATGCGAACTTCGCGGAGGTCTGCGAAACCAGCGGGCTGAAATACATCGGTCCCTCGCCAGACCTGATCCGCTTAATGGGCGAGAAGGAGAAGGCCCGCGCTGCCATGAAGCGCCACGGAGTGCCGATTCTGCCGGGCTCCGATGGAGTGATTGCCTCGGAAGAAGAAGCAGCCGAGTGGGGGCGGCAGGTCGGATACCCGGTGATCATCAAAGCGTCGGCCGGAGGCGGCGGACGCGGCATGCGCATCGTTCGCAGCGAGCAGGAGTTGGCCGCGCTCTACCGGCAGGCGCAACAGGAAGCGGCAGCGGCTTTCGGCAACGGCGACCTTTACATGGAGAAGTATGTAGAACACCCGCGCCACATCGAGTTCCAGATTCTCGGGGACGAACATGGAAACGTGATCAGCCTGGGAGAGCGCGAATGCTCGATCCAGCGGCGGCATCAGAAACTTCTCGAGGAGTCTCCGTCGTTGCAGGTAAGTGCAGAGTTGCGAGCGCAGATCGGAGACGTGCTCGGCAAGACTCTGAGCGCTGTCGGATATCAGAATGCCGGCACGATTGAATTTCTGATGGATCAGGAGAAGCGGCTGTACTTCATTGAGATGAACACCCGCATCCAGGTGGAGCATCCGGTCACGGAAATGGTCACGGACGTCGACCTGGTGAAGAGCCAGATCATGATTGCGGGCGGGGCGAAACTGCAAGACGTGCTGCAAGGGCCGGTGGTCCATCGGGGACACGCCATCGAGTGCCGCATCAACGCCGAGCATCCGGAGAAGTTCACGCCTTCCGCGGGGAAAATTACGGCGTTTCATCCACCGGGTGGAACGGGAGTGCGCATCGATACAGCGGCCTATACCGAGGGCGTCATTCCGCCGTACTACGATTCGTTGATCGCCAAACTGGTGGTGCGCGGGAAAGATCGCAACGAAGCTTGCCAGCGCATGAGCCGGGCGCTGGAGATGTTTATCGTGGAAGGCATCTTTACGACTATCCCACTGCACCGGCGCATCCTGATGGATCCGGAATTTCGCGCGGGGAACTTTGATACCGGGTTTATTGAGCGGTTCCTCGAAAAGAGGAAAGCTGAACCTGCACCCTGACCACAATTCCAGAATCGGTTAATCCTTGAGCAGGATCATTCACCTTCCGTGCCTTTATGCGATTCTGGATTCTTCCCAGTTTTCCGATCGGGATACCCTTTTTGCGGCGGCCGAAGAACTAGCTGCCGGCGGCGTCACGCTGCTGCAATACCGGAATAAGATCGGCTCAGCGCGACAAAAACTTGAAGATGCCTGCGAATTGAAGAGACGCCTCGGAAAATCGGTCAGGCTGATCATGAATGATCGCGCCGACCTATGCCTGGCGGCCGGTTACGACGGATTGCACGTGGGACAGGAAGACCTATCGCCCGAAGGGGCACGCCATGTCATTGGACCTGAGCTGTGGCTGGGCGTTTCCACTCACAATCCCGAACAACTGGAACAGACGGGCGCAACCAGCGCGGACTATATTGCCATCGGGCCTGTGTTTGTTACCTCCAGCAAAGAGCGTCCCGATCCTGTAATTGGGGTAGAAGGAGTGCGCCGGGCCCGTCAGTTGACCCGAAAGCCGCTGGTCGCTATCGGCGGAATCACCCGGGCGAATGCCTTAGGATTGATTCAAGCAGGTGCGGACAGCGTGGCCGTGATATCTGACTTGGTACGGGATCCCCGCAAATCAGCAGAGGAATTTTTCCGCATTCTGGGGTAAAGTGACCGCTGTCTTCAACCATTCTTGAGTAGTTTCGACGGGCGAGGACGCCCGTCGCTCCATTAACCAGGGAGGGACGTGAGTACTGCCAGCGATTGGGACATCCACTCTCACCAAGATAAAGAACTCGTCAAAGCCCTGGGGTTGACCAGCGCCACCATGCTGGTGATGGGTTCGATGATCGGTTCGGGCATCTTTATTGTTTCGGCGGAGATCGCGCGCGAGGTGAATTCGCCCGCCCTGCTGCTGGGCGCGTGGCTGGTCACGGGCTTCATGACGATCGTCGGCGCGCTCAGCTACGGCGAACTTGCAGCGATGATGCCCAGAGCCGGCGGCCAATATGTCTATTTGCGCGAAGCTCTCGGACCGCTCTGGGGATTTCTCTACGGTTGGACACTCTTTCTCGTAATTCAGACAGGAACCATCGCCGCCGTAGGCGTCGCGTTCGGCAAGTTTCTAGGTATTTTCTTTCCATCCATTTCTTCTACCCATTGGATCCTCCATCTCTGGAAGGTTCCGCCCATTCCGATTGGACCTATGGTGTTGGGCAACATGGATGTTGGACTCAGCACGCAAAACCTGGTAGCGATTCTGGTGGTAGTCGCCTTGTCGATCATCAACATCTTCGGAGTAAAAACGGGCGCCATCATCCAAAACATCTTTACGGCGGCCAAGGTTTCAGCGTTGGCCGCGCTGGTGTTGTTCGGACTGATCATTGGACGCAACGCACAAGCCCTGGCGGCGAACTTTAATGGGCATTTTTGGCAGAACGCCGGACTCAGCGCGCAGCACGCAGTGCAGGTTGGGGTCGGTGGGCCGATGGTGCTGGTGGGGACGCTGACGATCCTGGCGGTGGCGCAGACCGGATCGCTGTTTTCGGCCGACGCTTGGAACAACGTTACCTTCACTGCCGGCGAGGTGAAGAATCCGCAACGCAACCTGCCCTTGTCGCTAGCCATGGGCACCGGCGTTGTAATTCTTTTGTACCTGCTTTGTAACGTGATTTTTCTGAATGTGCTGCCGCTCGACGGCAGCCCTACAGGTGCGAGCATCCTTGAACGAGGAATCAAGTACGCATCCGAAGACCGCGTAGGCACGGCGGTGATGACACAGATCTTCGGAGCGGCCGGTGGAGCGCTGATGGCGATCGCCATCATGATTTCGAGCTTCGGATGCAACAACGGGCTGATCCTCTCGGGAGCGCGCGTGTACTACGCGATGGCCAAAGACGGCCTGTTTTTCCGCAGTGTGGCCAAACTGCATCCTACCTACAAAACCCCCGCCGTCTCGTTGATGGTGCAGATGGTGTGGACCTGCATCCTGTGCATTTCGGGCAGCTACGGGCAGTTGCTGGACTACATCGTGTTCGCCGTTCTGGTCTTTTATATCCTTACTATTGCTGCTTTGTTTGTTCTCCGACGGACGCATCCCGATGCCGACCGGCCCTATCGGGCAATCGGTTACCCCGTACTTCCGGCGATATATATTTTGATGGCATTGTTTATTGATGTCGTACTATTGCGCTACAAGCCCCAATACACGTGGCCCGGCCTGCTTATCGTGCTGCTGGGCATCCCCGTGTACTACCTGTGGAATCGGAATCGAAAGACGTCTGCGAGTGCGGTTTGAACTGCGGCGCAAGCCAAATACGAGCTAACAGGAGAACCGAATGGCTAATGTGATGGCCAAAAAACCACTGCCGGTGATTATGGCGGAAGCCTCCGAAACGGGCGAGCACAGCCTGAAGCGCGCTCTCGGTCCCGGCAACCTGATTTCGCTGGGTATCGGCGCAATCATCGGCACGGGTATTTTTGTGCTCACTGGGACGGCGACTGCCAACCATGCTGGTCCCGCCATCATTCTCTCCTTTACTTTGGCAGCCGTTGCATGCGTCTTTGCCGGGTTGTGTTATGCCGAATTCGCATCGATGATCCCGATTGCCGGTTCAGCCTACACCTACGGTTACGCCACGCTTGGCGAGTTGATTGCCTGGATTATCGGCTGGGACCTGATCTTGGAGTATGCGTTGGGTGCGGCAACGGTCGCCAGCGGCTGGAGCGGCTACGTGCTCAGTTTTCTGGGAGAATTTGGCATCCGCCTTTCACCCAAGCTGGCCGGGTCGCCGGGAACAACATTCGTCATGTACAACGGGCACTGGGAACGCCTGACGGCGCAATTCCAGAAAGTGCTTGCCCTGAAACAAATCGACCCATCCACCCTGCCGCATCAGGCTTCCGCATTCAACTTGTTTGGCTTCCTCGGCATCATGATGGTGACCGTGGTTCTGGTCATCGGCATCAAGGAATCGGCGAATTTGAACTCGCTGATTGTTGTGATCAAAGTCTGCGTACTGATTGTGTTCCTGATTTTAGGTGGCAACTACATCCTCGGACATCGTGCCGAGGCGGCCGCGAACTGGACGCCGTTTCTTCCGGCGAACACGGGACACTATGGGGATTTCGGGTGGTCGGGCATTGCGACTGCCGCAGGGGTAATTTTCTTCGCCTACATTGGGTTTGACGCCGTTTCTACGGCGGCTCAGGAAGCCAAGAATCCCAAACGCGATATGCCCATCGGCATTCTCGGATCACTAGTCATCTGTACGATTCTCTACATCCTGGTAGCAGCGGTGTTGACGGGTCTGGTGAAATATACAGCGCTCGACGTGCCGGATCCGATTGCCATCGGCATCGACATCACGGGCGTGAGTTGGGGCAGCATCCTGGTGAAACTGGGAGCGATCTGCGGCCTCAGTTCCACCATGGTTGTCATGCTGCTGGGACAGTCGCGCGTATTTTTCTCGATGTCGAGAGATGGCCTGCTTCCTCCGTGGGCTTGCAAGATCCACCCTCGGTTCCGCACGCCATACATCTCGACCATCCTGGTGGGCTTCTGCGTGGCGACGGTCGCGGCGCTCACGCCGATCAACGTGCTGGGTGAACTGGTTTCGATTGGCACGCTTCTAGCATTTGTCATCGTGTGCGCCGGCGTGTGGATTCTGCGCAAGCGGGGAACCGATGTGCCGCGCGCTTTCGTGGCGCCGTGGATTCCGTTCACTCCGATCATGGGTATCGTCGTGTCGTTGCTGATGATGGTCAGTCTGGGTAAGGAAACCTGGGCGCGACTCATCATCTGGCTGGCGATTGGGCTGTGCATCTACTTCTTCTATGGCAAGAACCACAGCCGCGTGCAGCGCGGCGAATACGACGCGCCCAAGCCAACTCTCGACCGGACGCCAACCATGGCCGACTGATCGGCTCCTACTCATGAAGATCGTCAGCGCTGCCGAGATGCGCGAAATCGATCGCGTGACCAGCGAACGCTTTGGCGTGCCGTCGCTTACGCTGATGGAAAACGCCGGATCGGCGGTGGCGGAGTTCGTCCTGCATAATTTTCCCGACGCGAGGCGCATTTGCGTTGTTTGCGGGAAGGGAAACAACGGTGGTGATGGTTTCGTTGCTGCGCGAAAGCTGCGCGAAGCGGACAAGGATGTATCGGTTCTGCTGTTAGCGAGTCCCAGCGACTTGCGCGGCGATGCGGCCGAGATGTTCAAGCGCATGGGGCTTGCTCCCGAGTTGGCCTCGACCTCCGGTGACTTAGTCAACGCCCAGGTGAAGCTTCGCGAGGCGGATCTTCTGATCGATGCCATTCTCGGCACCGGGTTTCGGCCGCCGGCGAACGGACTTTATGCGGAAGCGATCGCGGCCATGAATGCCACGGAGCCACCCGTCATCGCAGTCGATATTCCGTCCGGCGCCGATGCCGACGCAATGGGTCCGCAAGCCGGGGCAGTAGCGCGCGCCGACTCCGTTGTCACATTCACTGCGCCGCGTCCTGCCCACGTGTTCGGCGACCTTACCGATGGACCAACCGTAGCGGTTCCCATCGGCTCTCCGGACGGTGCCATCACTTCCGATCTTCACCTCAACCTCATCACCGCGCAGGAGGTCGCGCGCCTGGTCGGGCCGCGCCCGCGAGACGCCAACAAGGGCAGTTTCGGCCACGTCCTCGTCATTGGAGGATCCCTAGGCAAGGCAGGAGCGTCGGCGATGGCGGGGATGTCAGCGTTACGCGTTGGTGCGGGACTCTCGACCGTTGCCACGCCTAAATCCGTGCTTGCCACCGTCGCTGGATTTCATCCGGAGATCATGACCGAGCCCTGCGAAGAGACGGAATCCGGCACAATCTCTCTGCGCGCGCTCGAATACGCGCACGTCGACAATCTTGTAAAAGGAAAGACGGTCCTGGCGGTGGGCCCAGGAATTTCCCGTCACGAAGAAACCGCGGAATTTGTCCGCACGGTTGTTGGCAAGTATGAAATGCCGATGGTCCTCGACGCCGACGGGCTGAACGCCTTCGACGGGAGCGCAGAGAAACTGAGCGGCGGAGGGCGCGCGCTCGTGATCACTCCGCACCCGGGCGAGATGGCTCGGCTGACAGGGCTATCGATCCCTGAGGTGCAGCGCGATCGCATCGGGATCGCGCGTTCTTTTGCCCGCGAACACCAACTTATCGTTGTACTGAAGGGGCATCGTACGTTGATCGCCCAACCAGACGGCGAGGTGTGGGTGAACACCACAGGAAATCCGGGCATGGCGACCGGCGGAACCGGAGATGTCCTCACCGGGATGGTGGCCGGGATGATTGCGCAACATCCGCGGCAAGTCATCGATGCCGTGACGGCAGCCGTGCACCTGCACGGATTGGCAGGCGACATCGCGTGCGAGACGATGGGCGAACATTCCCTGGTCGCTACGGATCTGATCCAGGCCCTTCCTGAAGCGTTCCAACGAGTCCGCGAAAGCTGAACCAAAGAAGATCCAGCTCATCTCATCGAAATAGCTCTTCAGGCCAGTGTCCACTAATTTGCTCAGGTGGCCACCTATTACGCACTGGAAGATCCCGTCTGTCGCCGGGTTTCTCCAGCGAGTTAGAATAACCTACTACGCATGTTAGTGAACAGGACCTAGCAGGTTGCGGAAAAACACGATTCGAGGATCGTCCGAAAGGAAGTCTCTCGCAACAATCGGAGACGCGGGGTTCATGAGCTCACTTGGAACCGACCCGACGGGCGGAAGAAGGAACCGTTGCAAGGATAGGAACTACTCAACTCATGAATGCAGTCTCCAAGCGGGAATCAGGGAGTCGTAACGAAGCAAGGCACTGAGAAGTATGTGGATAACGATGTAGATTGCCCAAATCGACACGTAAGCCACTGCCATTTTTCGCGGCTTTCTTAAGACATACCAGAGTAGCAGCAGATCCAACGGGACCGGGGCGGCGACCACTGCCCAGGGGGGCGCACCCAGGCTCTCGACACTGTACCCGAACAGGCACACAAAACAACCAACTGCGAGCGAAGCAAAGATGTACACCCGTTGGTCAACCAGGTAAAGCCCGAGTCCCCACGATAGCGCGGTGAAGATTATCGCGATGTCCAGCAGAATGGGTGCGGGTAGCGCGTTGAGCATAGTGTTCCTCGCGGCAAGCGTCATTGTGCTGGACGGTCCCGTTGAGAACAAGGCAATAGCTGTCGAAAAGAGAGGTTCCAAGGAAGTTTGCCCCAGTACCACAAAACGCTCTTGTTTCCACAGCACAACCTGCTAAGAAGAAAGTATGCGTGGAAAAGACGAGCAGCAGTTAGACGTGTTCAGCTATGTAAGCCCGGAGCAGCGAGTACCGCAGGACCACCCATTGCGTTCGCTGCGCGCCATGACCGATGAGGCATTGCGAGATTTGCGGCCACGGTTCAACAAGCTGTACGCCAAAACTGGACGTCCCTCGATTGCGCCGGAGAAGTTGTTGCGAGCGCTTCTGCTGCAAGCGCTGTACTCGGTGCGCAGCGAACGGCTGTTGATGGAACAACTCGACTATAACCTGCTGTTCCGCTGGTTCGTGGGCTTGAACATGGACGACGCCATCTGGGATGTGACCGTGTTCACCAAGAACCGCGAGCGCCTGCTCGATGGGGACATTGCCGAGGCTTTCTTCCAAGCCGTGCTCCAGCAGGCACGCGAGCGGAGTCTGCTCTCGGACGAGCACTTCACCGTGGATGGAACGCTACTGGAAGCGTGGGCGAGTGTGAAGAGTTATCAGCGCAAGGATGCGAAGAACGCCGTTCCACCGGACGATCCTGGCAATGCGACGGTGGACTTCCACGGGGAGAAGCGGTCGAACCAGACGCACGCATCAAAGACGGACCCGGATGCGAAGATGGCACGCAAAGGCAAGGGCAAAGAAGCGAAGCTGAGTTACAACGGGAATCTGCTGGTGGAGAACCGCAACGGACTGATCATAAACACCGAGGTGTTCGAGGCCAACGGAACGGCGGAGCGCGATGCCGCGCTGGTAATGCTGGAACAGATTCCGGGAACGAAGCCCGTGACCGTGGGCGGCGACAAGGCAAACGACACGGCGGATTTCGTGGCCGAGTGCAGAAACTTAAAGGTCACGCCGCACGTGGCCCAGAATCTGGAGCGGCCCGGTGGGAGCGCCATTGATGCTCGAACGACGCAGCACCCTGGATATACCATCAGTCAGAGGAAGAGGAAACGTATTGAAGAGTGTTTCGGATGGCTGAAGACGATCGCGCTGTTGCGGAAGGTTCGGCATCGTGGGGTCTTCAAGGTGGGATGGGTCTTCACCTTCGCGGCCGCGGCCTATAACTTAGTCCGCCTGCGGAATCTTGCGATGCAAGCGACGTAAGCCAATGTCGAACTGTGCCGGCTGGTCTGGAAAAGGATCTAAAGACCCCAGCGAATGCAACCAAAACTCTCCCATTTAGTCACAGCAATCGCGAAACCTGGACAGCATTTTAGGTCGCGCCGTCGTTTTTCCGCAGCCTGCTAGGTCACAAGTAAGTGTGACGGACCCTCTTCCTTGATCTACGTCCGCTTCTGCGCACCGCTCCTGCAGCTTCTCGCGATCGTAGTCCGACGTGGTCTTGTCCACCTGGCTGCGGATTTCCTTCACCCCGGCCTGCGATCTCCGCATGCTTGCGAGTGCCCGATCCTAAAGCGCGTTCTTTGCGCTTAAGGGTGGGATTTCATGAGTCAACGGCCCATCGACTTTATCGGTTGAGAGTAATCCAAACTTGTCTTTGTCGACGGTGAACTTCTTGGCCTGGCCCCAGGTCGCCCACCAGCACGTTCTCCAGCTTGATGCCGAGATCTTCCGTGATGGCCTTGCCTCCGGTCAGAATGGCGATGTCCTGCAGCATGGCCTGGTCGGGTCAAGATGCTGTCGAGATGCTGAAAACTTTAAAAGCCCCGATCTAACGGAGCGGGGCCTTCCGTAGCTAGCAGCTACCTCAGTACATATCCCCTATGCCGCCGCCGTGTCCGCCGCCGCCGGCCGGAGCTTTCTTCTCTTCCGGAATCTCGGCTACCAGCGCTTCCGTGGTCAGCATCAGCGACGAGATCGAGCCCGCGTTGGTCAGCGCCGTCCGCACCACTTTCGTCGGATCCAGCACGCCCGCCTTCACGAGATCTTCAATAGTCGCCGGTCAGCGCGTTGTACCCGAAGTTGTTGTCCTCCGAGTCGTTGATCTTGCCCAGCACCCCCGAGCCTTCTTCTCTTTTATCTCGGTATCGGCATCCCGGTTTCGGGCGCCGCGTCCACCTTGAATCCGTGGGGCCATTGTCTAACCGGACAATAGAGGCATCTCCCAACAGGACAATCGGTTACGAGGCATTCGGGGGATTACCGTCCTGCGAAACCGGACTAGCTCTGTCGTAATCTTCCCGTAACCATGGCCCATAAGTCATAGTCCTTTTCGGCATGACCCACTTCCCCCAACCGCACCCTACGAAGCGCGCAGCCCGTGTGCAACTCGGCGGCT